>Ga0351893_10001_pt1 | contig 71163 bp, 62 predicted proteins | sample TotcelFGM3001K15_FD_206765 | JGI IMG/M metagenome (GOLD analysis project Ga0351893, IMG submission 206765) | Enriched cells from coal bed in the Powder River Basin, Montana, United States - Total cells FGM rep3 HSBNCT.FGM.300.1.K15 ...
ATATGATTTGATTGGCATTGGAATTGGTCCCTTTAATCTAGGACTTTCAGCATTACTTAGCACTATAAAACAATGTAGAAGTTTGTTCTTTGACAAAAGTGAAACGTTTTCTTGGCATGAAGACATGATTTTAGAGAATTCATTACTACAAGTTCATTATCTGAAAGATTTAGTCACAATGGTTGATCCAACAAATAAGTTTTCATTTCTATCGTATTTACTTAAAAAGAAGAGAATTTATCCTTTTCTGCACAAGAAAAGCCATGCTGTAAGCCGAGCTGAATTTAATGATTATCTTAAATGGGCTGTAAGTGAAATGGATAATCTCATTTTTGGTCACGTAATTGATACGATTATTTTTGATAAAGGTAAATTTATAATACAAACTCACAGCGGTATCTATCAGTCAAAAAATATAGTTATTGGTACAGGGACCACGCCCAATATTCCAGATGTTTTAATAGGTTCCCTATCTAACTGTGTATTTCATAACAGTGAATATAAGAAACGCAGAAAAAGAATAAATTTTTCCGATAAAAGAATTGCGGTGATTGGTGGTGGGCAAAGCGGAGCTGAAATTGTAGATGATATCTTATCAGGTTATGAGCAGCCTGCGGAGATCGCATGGATTTCAAAACGCGATAATTTTTTTTCATTGCAAGACTCTTGTTTTAGCAATGATTTTTATAGTCCCTCTTTTTCAAGATATTTCTTTAACCTTACTGAGAAATCTAGAAAAAGAAAAAATAACTCATTACTTCTAACGAGTGATGGAATAACTGAAAATTTATTAAACACAATTTATAGAAAGATATATGATATAAAATATATTAAAAATTTAAACATAAAAATTTCTCTATACCCCCGTCATCGAGTAAAAAAAATCCAGCATCAAAATGGCATGAAGATTCTTAAAATAATTAATATAGATAAAAATAATTCTTTCAAAAATAATTTCGATGTAATTATCCTTGCTACAGGATATAAAGCAAGGACTTTGTCAATATTAAATTCAATATTTCCTGATGCAAAGTCGATTGATGATATTGAAATTGATATGGACTTTTCAGTTAAATGGAAACATATCAATAATAAGATTTTTATTCAGAGTGGTTTAAAAACGCAGTTCGGTATTGCTGACCCCAACTTAAGTCTTTCAACGTGGAGAAATGCTGTGATAATCAATAGCATTTTAGATAAAAACCATTATGACACTTCTTTCAACTCAATAATGTTTAATGAATATAATCAATAGCGTCTAGGGAGAATTTTAATGGAGATTACTGACAAGAGGGAGTTTTCAAAAATTCTTACTGGAAAGTGTAACCAGAGAGCAATAATCGTCCCTCCAAAAGGTAAAATTAAAATTCAGAGTCATCATGATACTGAAATATGGGTTGTGCAATCTGGCAAGGGAATCTTATTTTCTGCTGGGCAACATGCTGAAATTCAGGCTAACCAAATGGCTATATTTTCTCCTTTCGATTATCACTATCTTGAAAATCCTTATGCAAGTGAAATCATTATTACTGCATTTTGGTTTGTTGATTGGAATCATGTACATCAAAAAATTGCAAGTCTACTTTCAAATAGATCTCAAAATAACATTTTAATTGGATCCGCATTTCCTACACCAAATGGTCCTCTGCATATTGGACATCTAGCTGGAACCTATTTACTTTCATTAATTACAAAAAAATGTTATGAGCTACAAGACACAGTAACCTTTTCATATTGCGGAACTTTTGGTAATTTAAATCATCTTAATCGAACTGCTTCTGCCAAATCAATTTTACTGAGTGAGTTAATTTCCTCAAGTGAACAACAAATTCAAAATGATTTAAAGATATTTGGTGCCGAATTTGATGATTTCTTGCCTCATGCTCCAACCAATAATGAGCTATTTTCAACAACAATTAAAATGTTTGTTGATGAAGTGCTAAAACTGAAGTCCATTGAAATAAAAGAAGTAAATTATCCTTATAGCACTAATAGCAGTGAGTTTGTCAGCGAAAGCTACGTTTCAGGGAATTGCCCTAACTGCGACTGTATCACTATTGGAATCGAGTGTGAACACTGCGGCTTATATCAAGATGAAGTTAATTTGCTAAACCCATTCCACTCAGATACTAAAGAGTTATTAATTAAAAGACCAGTCAAAAGACTGTATTTGAACTTAACTGAAGAAGCATTAAATCAAATTATGGTTGGCTTTTTTATTGAAAACTCAATGCGTAGTATGATTTGCTACGAATTATTTAAGCAATACTTAGGTAAAAATTTGTTAAAGTCAATTCCAATTAGTAATTTCAGAGATAAAGGTATCGTCGTATTTGAAAATCAGAGATTATCTATGCCGTTTGAAAGAGCCTTAAGATCGTACTATAACCTTATGAAATTCTCAGATATTGATAGGCATATTTTTTTCTGTGGTATCGATAACTTATGTGCTTCAGGTATTATTATGCCTGCCATTCTTAAAATGATGGGAATAGAAAATCATAAATTACCGATTGTTATTGTAAATCAGTTTTTTAATTTAGATGGGAAAAAGCTTTCTACCAGCAAAAATCATACAATAGATGCAAAATTCTTTTTGGAAAAATATCCGGAAGATTTAATCAGACTGCATTTTTCACACATCAATAACAGTAGCAATCATAGCAATTTTTCGATGCATGATTTTCTAAATTTTTCATGTTCATTTGTAGATCGCTTGTTGAACATATTTAATATTTTTATCCAGTTAGCCAGTGATAGCAAACTAGATATCATTGAAGCGGGTCCATGGATAGTAGAAGATATAATATTTTATAAAAAAAATAATGATTATTTGTCAAATTGCATCAATCTGTTTCTCTCGCGTGCTACACAGCTGGCCGTAAATGAGATTGAATCATCGATTACTACAATAACATTTTATTGTTCACAAAGTCTGGATATCGCAAGATTAGGTGATATTAATAGGGTTAGAACCAGATTGGCATTACTAATACATTCGTTTAAATGCCTTACCTTTATGCTTTATCCTGTAATGACCCATCTTGCAAAAACTCTCATGCATGCACTCAATATTTCGATCACTGATTATATCCATGATAATGTAACAGTTACTATAAATAGGCAAATTCATTTTTCACAGATCTTAAAGATTTTAAATGATTATAAATTAGAACTGTTCCTATGAAAAATATATTTAAAAAAAATATTATTTTGATAGTAAGTGGCTACTCAAGTGGACGTTTTTTGGCGCCAATGTTTCGTGGGAAAGGATATCATTGTATTCACATCACTTCGACTTCTGAATTTAACAATCCAGTTCTAAATAAACATTATATCAGAACTGATTACTTGGATAACATCGTCATCGATTCTGAAAATGATTATGACAACCTTTTAAAGAAGCTTGAAAAATATAATGTAATGCTAGTTATTGCTGGATCTGAGCCAGGGGTTCTATTAGCAGACAAGCTGAGTGAATTCTTCAACACACCAAGAAATACTTATTCTTTAAGTGCAGCAAGACGAGATAAATATCTAATGCATGAGGCGCTTAAAAAAAATGGGGTATTATGCGCTAAGCAAATTCATACACAACATGTTAATGCCGCACTCAATTTTCGTGATTTAATTAAAGCAGATCGAATTGTAGTAAAGCCTTTATCTAGTAGCTCATCCGACAATGTATTTTACTGTCATTCTGAGAATGAAATCAGAAATTCTTTTGAAATTATTCTTAATAAAAAAAATATATTGGATGAGTTAAATGACAATGTATTAGTTCAGGAATATTTGAATGGAAAGCAATATATAGTCAATACTGTATCATCAGAGGGTAACCATTTTATAACAGATGTTTGGGAAGAGGTTAGCGCTAATGACAATATTCCATCAAATGATATCCACGCTAATATGGTAAAACGTAATACTGAAATTTATAGTGTGTTAGCAAATTATACTTATGAAGTGCTTAACTCTCTTGGTATTCGCTATGGCGCTGCGCATAGTGAAATTAGAATAACAAAAAATGGACCGTGCCTTGTAGAAATTGGCGCTAGATTGCCAGGAAATGTTGATTTCTCAATAATGGATTATATCGTAGGATTTAGTCAGGTTTCACTACTGCATTATGCTTTGCTTCATCCGGCGTTATTTAAAAAAATTTCACAGCATAATCCTTCCCATAAAAAATTTGTTAGACTCGTTTATTTATTTTCTAATGTTGGTGGTCCAGTTATAAAAATCCCTGATATTACGTTTTTTATGCAATATGAAAGTGTCTACAGTATAGGTCTAAATTTTACAAAGAATGACTATCTTTATAAAACTAATCGCGCATTACGAAATCCTAGACCGGGATATATATATTTGGTTAATGATGACATTGAAAATCTTGAAGATGACTACAATAAAATTAGACAATCTGAAAATGATTTTTATTTATCATTGGTTTAATTTTTTATAATTGGATTTTTGATCTATGGGAAAAAATATTGCTTTAGTGGGTTGTGGAAAAATGGGGTTTCCTTTAGCTCATTACTGTATAACCTTAGGTGATATTGATGAAATTACATTAGAAGATATTGATCCATTACAAATGGATATTTTGGAAAATAAAATTAAAAAAATACATAAAAATGTAGTTGTTTATAAAGGAATAACCTCTAAGAAATTTGATTTTATTGTGCTCGCATTGAGTGGTAAAGACACCAAAGTATTTATATTAGATTTTATAAATTCGAATAATTTTAAAAAAAATCAAATTGTAATTAGTCTTGGAAGACCAAATTATGATAATGAAGCTGATCATGATGAATTTAATAAACACATAAAAAAGTGGGGACTGTCACTACTGTACGGTTTTGGATTAGAACCGGGTTTAGTAGAAGTAATTGTTAAACGGACAATAAAAAAATACGATTCTGAAAAAATCAGTGAAATAAATGCCTTTTGTGGAGGAATACCTAAGCGCGCAAAAGCCCCTTTATTTTACACTCTGCTTTTTGGGGATAAGCTACCCAGTGCAAACAGAAGGGCTTTGTATAAAAGAGATAATCAAGTCATGCACTGTAGCCGTTTTGATAGACATGAATCTATTTTCATTGAACGAATAGGTCTTTTGGAAGCCTATCATGATGGAATGTCGCCCTACTTTGTTAACAGTCCTGAAGTTTCTTCTATACCTAACTTTTCTCAGCAAACCGTTAGATGGCCGGGATTTGCTCAATCTTTGCGGATTTTACATAAATGTGGCTTGCTTAGCGAAACATTGATCCCTGGTTATCAAGTAACTGCAAGTGATACGACGCACGCTGTCCTTAAGCAAAATAATCTAATTAACGATAATGTGCCAGATTTAACGGTTCTTCATGTGAGTTTACACTTTTCAGATAATGCTCATAATCAGAGTGATTATTCTATCAGCTTGATTTCCCATTACGATGAAGTATTAGAGTTATCGGGAATGGCAAAACTCACTGCTTTTCTACCCGCATTCTTAATTAAATATCTTGGAAAAAGTAATATCTTTCTCAGTGATGGAATTACTTTAAGCCACGAGATTTTTAATTCAAAAGAGGCAGATGATTTAATTGCAATGCTAAAAATAAGAGGAATTTGTGATATTTTTGAGTCATGATTATCATTTAGAAAAATTTGTTTTGATTAGAAGGGTTTTATGGTTAGCAATATAGTAGTAGATACGCGAACTGATTTTAGAATATTCACGTGGGTTACGCTTGCAGTAATCACGGGACTTTTAGGTATTGATATTCATCTTTCCTCTATGCCTCATATGATGGACTTTATGCATACTGATAGATCGCGTATGTCACAATCTATTTCATTATTTTTATTGGGCATTGGAAGTGGAATGCTGATATATGGTCCATTATCAGATAAATATGGGCGTAGAATAATTCTGATGATCGGATTATGTGTTTCAATCCTAGCGAATTTCGCGTCTGTCCTTACAACAAACATAGACTATTTCTTGGTTGAACGTTTAATTCAAGGTTTTGGTGCTGGAGCTTGTCTGGGACTAGGAAGAGTTATAGTTGCAGACATTGTGCAGGGAGAAAGATATGCTATTGTCGCCTCTTATTTAACTGTAATCACAGGTTTATCTCCAATTATCGGTCCAATTTTGGGGAGCTATATTCAATTATGGTTTAATTGGCAAACCAATTTTTTTCTTCTTGGACTATTCCAAATATTACTGTTTATTTTTATTATTTTTTCGATTCCTGAAACTAATAGACACAAAAATCAATCGCTCACGTTTTTAAATTTAATCAATAATTATAAATATCTTTTAAAACACCCCTTATTTTTAGGCTTTACCTTCTTGTCTGGTATTGGTTTATCCGAAAGTATACTTTATGCAACAACTAGCTCGTTCATTTTTCAGAATGATCTGCATGTAGATGTTCTTGTTTATGGTTGGCTAACAATGGCGGTGTCGCTAGGGATTATCGTGAGCAGACTTTTATTACCACAATCGATTAGATATTTCTCTTTGTTAGGGACTATTTTCATTGGTTTAGTCTTATTACTACTGTCTGGTTCTGTATTATTAGCTTTAGTCATGCTGGAATCAGTCAATTTGATTTTATTGATGTTTATTATTTTTATTACTCTTTTTAGTTACCCATTTATCGTAATTTGCTGTTCTTCAGGCGCTATAACCCCATTTCATGACAAGCGTGGCTCTGCTGGAGCATTGTTTGGAGGTTTCCAGATGCTAACAGCGTTCGTTGTTAGTAGTATCTCAGGGTTATATTCTCACGATGGGATATTACATTTAGCAATTTCCTATACTGTATTAGGCATGCTTGGATTGAGTATGTATTTTTTTATTATTAGAAAAATGAGGTGCGTAGAATAAAACTAATAATTTTACGCATCTAATTAAAACATTATGGCTTCGCCGTTATATTGCTAGTATCTATCGAAATTTGTGATTTTGGGCGGGGATTAAAAAATTTGAAATTGTAAGAAGTAATTTCAAAGTCATTATTAAAATAGAATTTATGAGCTGAGGCTCTTTGAACCCCTGAATCTAAAGTAATCGCATTACAGTTTATGCGTATGGATTCTGTTTTGACCCAGTCTAATAATTTTTTTCCGTAACCACAGGAACGATGTTTGTCATCGACTACTAAATCAGCAACATAAATCATCTTGCCTACATGTAAACGATGACAAACATTGTATCCGATAATACCTCGACAAACATTATTTAAATCTAAGCATGCAATCAAATGATACCCTTCGCTCATGAGCTGACGGATCGTTGAAATATATGTAGATTCTTCTACAGAACGTAATTGCTTCATCACAGAAAATGTAGCAAAAATTGCATTATCATCTACGCATTCAATAATACGAAATTCATTTGTTATTCCGCTTCTCATTTAATAATTCCTTTATAGTTTATTTTTTCATTATTAGCAGCAGTGATTATTATACATTAAGTAAAAATAATTTCTATCCATCATTATTTATTATTAAAAAATATTTTTTATAAATACAGAGAAACTACGAATGTTTTTTGTCTATCAAATCATTTAGTATTTCTTTGTGGAGTGATTTATCAACAAATAAAAAAGGTTTTATTAAAGTGAGAACTACAACAAACCCTCCTTCAAACACAACCAGCTACGTTGTTAAAAATACTTTGTTATTTGGAGCTAAAAGTTTCGTAGCAACAGCAGGTTATTATGGTTTAATGAAATTAATGTCCTCACTTGGGAGGGATCAAGGTGCGGCATCCAGTGTTATTGCTACACTGCAGGGTGTGACTATTGCTGCTGGAGTTGGATTAGTAACGAGTGTAGGCAGTGAAGTATCGAGTGCCCTCGGAAAGAAACTCGGCGATAGAACTATAAGCGCAATTTTGAAAACGGGATTAATTGAATGTATTGCTCTGGGATCAATTGGTTCGCTTGTGTGTTTAAGTACAAAATTATGGATGCCTCTGGTTTTATCGAATCATCGAGTTGCCTCTCATGTAGTCAATTACATGTTAGGATATTGTGGTGCTCCATTAGCTGAATTCTTGATGGCGTATGCGCAGCAAGTTGTGTTTAAAATGGAAGATAACTCCTGGTTTGGGCTTATATTTTCTACTATATATCGTGGTCTTTGCATTCCTCTCGCCTATTTTTTATCGGTTAGATGCGATATGGGAATGACTGGTATTGGCATAGCTTGCACTTTTATCGGAATATTGAGCTCAATATTGACTCTAGGTTGGTTTGTTTTTCGCAATACCTACCGAAAACTCGATAATTTATTCACTTATCATTTCGATAATTTTTGGCACATGCTCAAACAAATACTTATGTCAGGCGGTAAATTCGCATTACAACGTCTGACGGAATGGGGGAATTTATATATCATTGTTCAGATAATCGGAGCTTTATATGGCGGTGATTTATTATCAATTCAACCTAGTGTAGTTGCCATGCTATTTGCGGGACAATTAACGCAGGGTTTCTCATTGGCAGGTATGATGATTTCCACCCAGAATACTAAAGCCCTATGTGCAACTATAGCTAAAATTGATGAACTGGATAAACGTTTCGTCGAAAATGGTGACCTCATACAGTTTCCAAATGCGCAAAATCGACGTACTTTGTTGGAACAAGCTCATAATCAAATGAAAACAGTTAAATGGAATCTCTACACCATTCATGGTGCTGGATTACTGTTTAATTTTCTATTAGTTGGCGTCCTATTTATTGGGCGAAATGTTTTTGTTGATTGGACGCTTCCCGCCAATATTCCTATTAACTCGAGTCAAAGCTTGAGAAAAAAAGCAATGAATTATCTTGAGCTTAATTTATTAGGAACATTTCCAGATACGATACGTGTTATTTCTGGAAATGCACTCAATGCTTGGGATGATATAAGTTTTTCAATATTTTCCAGTTTAATATTGATGAGTGTTGTGGGTATTCCATTAGGGTTATTGTTTTGCGCGGTTAATGATAACAATATCGGATTTTTCTTTTTGTTAAGAATGATTACATTAACCATTGCTGCATTTACTAATATTGCGCGCAATTACTCAAATTTTAACAATTGCTCAACAAAATTAATGCAATTAAGTGCTGCAGAATCCAGTGATGAAACATATGAGGAAATTAATCAATCATCCAGTAACTTGGGAAGTCGGGATCGAATTTTTAAATTACCTAATGCCATCCCCATGATTGACGCAAATGCTACCTTACTTACTCCTTTGCTTCGCAAACCACATTCTTGTGTAATTTTATAGGAGCTTATGGACAAAGCTCATCAATCAGGATTGAGAAAGTCAGAAAAATGAGATTTCATTAAGAAATATTTATATTATCTATCACCACCGATGAAACCCCGGATGTCCCTCTTTCACCACCGCAAAAATCGCGTCGCAAGTTGCAGTTACTTTTTCATTCGCGATTAATTCCCCATACACATAAATTTTATTATTTTCAATTTTTTCTAATTTTCCCGATAAAAGCAGGGTTTTTTCCATTGGTGTGGGTCGTAAAAATTTAACGGTAAATTGTGAAGTCACTGTGTAAGGCGGTGTTTTTAAATTTTGCTCTCGCATTGCAAAACAAAGACCGGTCCAATTGCAATGACAATCTAAAATGGCGCCGATGACTCCGCCGCTTAAAAAGTTACCGAACGCATGGTGGTGAGTTTTGGGTTGAAAATGCGTAATGACGCGATCATTTGCGGCGTAGCTTTTTAGCTGCAGACCTTCTTTATTTGCAGGACCGCATCCAAAACAGATACTATTTGGCGCATAAGTGTCTTGTAAACATAGTCCTGATGTTTTCATATATTCTCCAGATCTTGAATGACTTATAATACTTGAAAAGCGTGTTCTGCGCCCACATCTAGTAGACTGCAATATCAACGCGAGGCTTTAATATGCGAATGGATAAATTTACCACAGCTTTCCAAAATGCACTAGGCGAGGCGCAATCTAATGCGGTTGGGCGGGATCAACAATTTATTGAGCCTGTGCATGTGTTGAAAGCGCTCTTGGAACAGGAACACAGCACCGTGGGTCCGCTGTTACAACGGGCTGGCGTTAATATGAATGTATTGATTGATGAATTGGATAAAGCAATTGACGCATTGCCACAAGTGCAAGGCACACCAGGTGAGGTGCATATTTCGCGAGAGTTGGGCCAAATTCTCACGTTGATGGATAAATACGCGCAAAAAAATAAAGATGGCTATATTGCTTCTGAATTATTTATTCCCGCAGCTTTAGAAGCTAAAGGTAAAATCGGCGAAATTTTACTGAAAGCGGGAGTGAATAAACAAAATATCGAGAAAGCCATTCAATCTATGCGTGGTGGAGAACAAGTTAAAGATCCAAATGCTGAAGAACAACGGCAAGCATTGGAAAAATATACCATCGATTTAACTGAGCGCGCAGAATTAGGAAAATTAGATCCCGTGATTGGCCGCGATGAAGAAATTCGTCGTACCATTCAAGTATTATTGCGTCGCACTAAAAATAATCCTGTATTAATTGGTGAACCTGGAGTAGGTAAAACTGCGATTGTAGAAGGATTAGCGTTACGAATTATAAATGGCGAAGTGCCGGAAGGCCTTAAAAATAAGCGTTTATTGTCACTTGATTTAGGTGCGTTAATTGCAGGTGCGAAATATCGCGGAGAATTTGAAGAGCGCTTAAAAGCAGTATTAAAAGATTTAGCCAAACAACAAGGGCAAATTATTTTATTTATTGATGAGTTACACACAGTGGTGGGTGCAGGTAAAGCGGAAGGCGCGATGGATGCGGGAAATATGTTGAAACCTGCATTAGCGCGTGGTGAATTACATTGTGTGGGTGCAACAACTTTAGATGAATATCGCAAATATATCGAAAAAGATGCGGCATTAGAACGTCGATTTCAAAAAATTCTGGTGCAAGAGCCGACCGTTGAGGACACCATCGCTATTTTACGTGGATTGAAAGAACGTTATGAGGTGCATCACGGTGTTGAAATTGCCGATCCTGCGATTGTTGCCGCCGCAACACTTTCGCATCGATATATTACCGATCGTAATTTACCAGACAAGGCGATCGACTTAATCGATGAGGCAGCGAGCCAAATTCGGATGGAAATGGATTCCAAACCGGTTGAATTGGATCGGATGGAACGTAAATTAATTCAATTAAAGATCGAGCGCGAAGCATTAAAAAAAGAAAAAGATGAGGCTTCGAAAAAACGCTTGGCCGATTTAGAAAAACAAATTGAACAATTACAAAAAGAATATGGCGATTTAGAAGAAATATGGAAAAAAGAAAAAGTCATTTTGCAAGGTGCGAAACAAATTAAAGAAGAATTAGAGCGCAAAAAAATAGAATTAGAGGCAGCGAGTCGTGCTGGAGATTTGACACGTATGTCAGAATTACAATATGGAATTATTCCTGAATTAGAAAAAAAATTAAAACTGGCGTATGAAAGCGAAAATAAAGCGGATAAAGGCACCAAATTATTACGCAATAAAGTGACCGAAGAAGAAGTTGCAGAAGTTGTATCGCGTTGGACTGGAATTCCAGTATCTAAAATGCTAGAGAGCGAGCGCGAAAAATTATTACATATGGAAGATGCATTACATAAACGGGTTATCGGTCAAGATGAGGCAGTGAGTGCGGTGGCTAATGCCATTCGTCGGTCGCGTGCGGGATTATCGGATCCTAACCGACCGATTGGGTCATTTTTATTTTTAGGTCCGACGGGTGTGGGTAAAACAGAACTCTGTAAAAGTTTAGCGGGATTTTTATTTGATACTGAAGAGGCAATGATTCGCATTGATATGTCGGAATTTATGGAAAAACATTCCGTTGCACGTTTAATTGGTGCGCCACCGGGATATGTGGGTTATGAAGAGGGTGGCTATTTAACAGAGGCGGTACGCAGAAGACCGTATTCTGTGATTTTATTGGATGAAGTCGAAAAAGCACATGCGGATGTTTTTAATGTTTTATTGCAAGTCTTGGATGATGGACGATTGACTGATGGGCAAGGGCGAACGGTCGATTTTCGCAATACTGTAATCGTTATGACTTCGAATTTAGGTTCGCAATTAATTCAAGAGCATGCCAAAGAAGGCTATGAAGTTATTAAATCCTTAGTGATGGAAGTAGTGGGTACGCATTTTCGTCCGGAATTTATTAATCGTGTCGATGAAATTGTGGTATTTCATGCATTGGGACCAGAGCAAATTAAAAATATTGCCGCGATTCAAGTGCAAAATATTCGAAAACGCCTTAAAGATAAAGATTATTTATTAGAGGTCGATAGTGCTGCTTTAGAATTTATTGCTGAGGTAGGTTACGATCCGGTCTATGGAGCGCGACCTTTAAAACGAGCGTTGCAGCAATATTTAGAAAACCCATTGGCACAGGATATTTTATCCGGAAAATTTATGCCGGGAAGCACTATTTTTGTGAAGAGAGAAAAAGATAAATTGGTTTTTACGGCGAAGTGAATTAGGTGATCATTTCGATCGCAATGCGGCATTTAATTTAAATAATAAATTATTGGCAGCTGACGTTAATTAGGCAGATACCCAACATTCTTGGATCTGGCGCGGGTGCTTTCCATAAGTGGGGAACTCGAAAAGTTAATTTATTTTTGCTGGGTATTTTGCTGGGTAGTTTCAAATTAATTTGTGCATTTTTGGGATTTTTCCATTTCACCTGGCGAAGCAGTTTATTGTTTAGCAAGATTTCCACATGATAAGATCCAGAATACCCATTAAACATATTTACCCATAAATTTTTTTCACCCGGATTAATTACAATTTCCATATGTGATTCTTGGGTGGCACTCCAGCGATGAGTAAGTTCTTGCTGATGCCAACCCGGCAAAGTATATGTGGTATTAAATTCATTGTCGGGTTCATGCGCGTGATAGATATTTCCAGACATGTCATTATGATATTTTTTATGTAATTTTTGATCGCAAACATATTTTTGAAATTTATTAAGAGCAAAAGAATCAGGATAAATCTTTAAAATCGCAGTTACCTCGCCGACGCCAGGCAGTAGAATATCTTTTACATGTCGCCATTTTTTGTTAAATATACGCAAAACGCCACAGGCGGTTGGACGCAAACCTCGTTCTGTAAATTCTGAAATTCCAATTAAAATTGATTTTTTATTCCACGCAATTCCACGCGGATAACTACCTAGTCGTAGTGCCCAGCCTTTAGTATTAATCAACAATCTTTGTCCAGAGCTGCACGTTGCGATTGCGTCATTCACCAAAAATATATTATGTGCTTGATACCCCAAATGCAGAACTGAGTTCAATTTAAGTGAAATACGGTCGAAAAAAAATAAATCGCTTGCTCCAAAATTATGCGCGACAATTCCAATTTTATTATCAATTAGAGTGATCGTATTAAAATGATTAACATCTTGATCTTGTACATCAGAATTGGGATACCACTTACTCCAACACTGGGTACTAAAATCATAAATAGCAATCAAATTATCGCGAGAACACGCAATCCAAAGTTTATCATCAAATAATGCAATATCGTGAATATCTCGCAATGGAAAATTTGCAATTAATTCATCAGTCAAAGTCAGCGATTTTTTATCGAAAATCAAGATGCTGCCATGTGCATTCATACGAAGATTACAAGCTACTTCTTTTTGACAAGCAATATAAATATAATTTTCATCGCGAGCCAAACCAAAATAGAGTCCACTTCCAGAATGTATTATACGCAATGCATGATTTTTATCTAAAACTAAAACATATTGGGTGGTAGCGATTAGAAAAGCTTCTTGCATATCATGCTCGCTGCTACATATTATTTAAATTGCTTAATAATTCTTTCGGCTTCTCTTATGCCAGATAAATATGCGCCGTGCACACAAGCGGGATGTTCGCGATAAGTTGCTTCTCCTGCAAATAAGATTCTCTCGCTTAAAGGCTCTGCTAAAACATCGTAGTCTTGTGCAGTGGCGCCGACAGGAATAAATGAATAAGAGCCATAACTTAAAGGATCTTGGGCCCAACGGGTAATAAAATAATTTTCAGGTTGTGGAATATGATTACCAAAAATATTTTTTAGATTATCCATGGTATGGGTGATAATGGCTTCGTTACTCCAGGTTTCGATTTTTTGTGCGGTTGATCCTCCGACAAAACCTAATAAAATAGGTTGCTGATATAATTTATGATAATTTAAAAAAAGTTTAGGGCCTAAAGATTTTTGGGTTGAATTAATGAAAAAATAGAGGTCAGGCCAGAAAGTTTTAGGGAAACGCAAAATAATTTTGTCTAGGATACCCATTTTTAATCGATTTAAAGATTGTTGTTTTTCTCGTGAAAAAGTAGGATGAAATTGAATTACCTGATTTTGCAAAACACCCAAGGAAACTGTAACAATAACGGCATTTGCGCGCAGAGCAATGGTATCGGTAATAACTTCAACTTGATCACCGTGATCTGTTATGGCGCGAACGGAAGTATGGTAATTAATGTTTTGATTTTGAGTTAGAAAATCTATCAGAGGTCCATAGGTATCTAATATAAAATAATTTCCCCCGCGTAAAGGTTGTTCTTGATTCCAATAGCGACCTGAAACGTTCTCAAGATCAGCTCCGATATACATACTTAACATATCGAATTCGCCTTCCCAAAAATCTTGCCATTGGGGAGAATTTTTAGGGGGAAGAAGATTATTTAAAAGATTTAAAAAAGATAAATCACCTTCGCGCATTTTTTTTGAAAAGTTCTCCGCGCGCTTAAGCAGTCGCAATTTATAATAAAGCAGCCAGAGTAATTTTATTTTTGAAAAAGGTTTATTAGTACGGTCGAGCAGCAGACCTTTCTTGCGATCCGTTTTAAGGATTTTTAAATTCAGTTGTTTGGTTAAGCTGGTAATTGGATTGTTTTTAATGCCATGAATCCACGAGGCGCCCATATCTAAAGGTATACCTAAAGCCGTGTTACTCCAAATGCGGCCTCCAGGTCGATTGCGGGCTTCTAAGATTTGCACTCGAAACCCCTTTTGCGTGAGATGATTCGCTGCCGCCAATCCGGCAATACCCGCGCCGATAACGATGATGTCTTTTTTGATATCCATGCAAATTTCCTATAAAACCAGAGCTTAGAGCGAAATATCCACATAACTTTTACTCATGTTATAATAGGTTTTTTATAAGAATCAAGCAAAGTTAGTTTTCGAGGAAATATATGTCTAAGCCTATTGCGGTTATCACTGGTGCATCTACGGGTATTGGTAAAGAATTATGTTATCAGTTTGCAAAAAATAATTATGATCTGGTTTTGGTGGCGCGCAATCAAACCGCCTTACAAGAAATCAGTCATGATTTAAATAATCAATATCAATGTCAGGCACATATTGTCGTGCAGGATTTAGTGGAGCACGAAGCTGCAGAAAAAATCATGGCCCAGCTGAATGCTAAACAGATCACAGTAGATGTGCTTGTTAATAATGCTGGTTTTGGCAGTTTTGGTAAATTCAATCAAACCGATCGTCGAAAAATGTTAGATATGATTACCGTGAATATTTCGGCATTAACAGATTTAACTTATTTAATTTTACCGCAAATGTTGCAACGTGGTCGCGGTAAAGTTCTCAATGTGGCATCAACGGCTGCATTTCAAGCGGGACCTTCTATGGCAGTATACTGTGCGACTAAAGCTTATGTGCTTTCTTTTTCGGAAGCGATTGCAGAAGAGTTAAGAAATACCGGGATAACAGTCAGTGTTTTATGTCCTGGATCCACGCGCACCGAATTTTTTAAACGTGCAGATATGGAAAACTTAAAATTTACGCGTAGCGCTTTTTCGATGTCTGCTGATAAAGTCGCTGAAATTGGATTTATTGCTTTGCAAAGGGAAAAACGTCTGACTATCGCTGGGTGGATGAATCGTATTATAGCGTTTAGTACCCGCATTTCTCCCCGCACTTTGACCACACGGATTGCAGCGAAGATTTTAAGCTAGATTTTCCTGGATCTGCGATCCAGGCTACTTAGAGGTAGCCCGGAGGATCGTTGATTCGGGATTTTATTTCGATTTTAACTTAGCTCTTTTTCCAATAAAGGTCTAAGTTCATGGATGTGTTCCAACACAAATTTAACATCGAGCGTGAACGGTTGTTGCAATTGTAGAGAATCAAAAGAACACCATTCGATTTTTTCAATTTCTGGATTGGCGCGAAAATGTTGCATACAGGCTTCTTTATTAACACGCACACAAAATCGAAAAAAACAAACCCCTTCAACATAATTGAGAGAAAGAAATTTTAATTTTGTGGGGGGAAATATCTAAATCTAATTCTTGTTTCATTTCCTCACAAGCGACTTTTTTTATGTCTTGAAAATTGTTAATAACAAATTCATCAGTATTGAGCGTTCCACCGATGATGTCGAGCATACCATTTTGCAGAATGGTTCCATCGCCAACGACTCCAATCGCAATTTCGCGTGTATCAGATATAGGTAAAACCGATACTACCATACGCGTGAAGATGGCAAATGGTCCAAAGTGTTCTCGTATAAACGAGGCAGAGAGTCTTTTGTCACACACCACATCTTTAAATTCACAATCACTGATTTCGAGTAATAAACAGTCTTGGTGAACGATCAAATTTTCCAAGGTTAGCACAGTGCCATTCCACAAGCGGTCTCCAAACTTTGCAGTTTCTTGTTGCCAAATTTCTTCGCGAGTTTGTAAGTATGTGTTCGGAATATTCGGTTTTCGGGGTCGAAAGTTTAGCTCTATATTTCGTGGTTCTTCATCGAAAAATATACTAAATGGCTGTTCTGAAAGTTGGGGGAATGGAATATTCAGACCATTAATTTCGCTAAATTTATGCATAGTTTTCTCCTTACAGCAATATAAAACCGATTTTATGGAGAATTATAAAAAACAATGTTTGATGATTAACAGTTAATTTAACTTGCGATCCGAAAATCACGCTAAATCCAATATTTTAAATATAAAACCAAACGTCCTAAAATACGTTGACGCAGTGGGCGTTGTAAATGCCAGCTATTTAATGAAATTTCACGCGAATATTCCAAATCATCCAGAAACTTCGCAATAACATTTTTTTTCCCTTCCGCGCTTGTTATTGCGACATCCACTTCTAAATCATGTAATAAGCTACGATGATTTAAATTGCTAGAGCCAATTAACACCCAATCATCTAAAATCAATGTCTTGGCATGTAAGACGCTGGGTAAATATTCAAAAATTCTAACACCTGCTTTTAATAAACTGTAATAAAATGTAGAAGATGCCCAAGGCATCATTAACACATCCGATTTATTAGGTAATAAAATTCTGACATCGACTCCGGAATTACCGGCTTCTTTAAGACGTTTTAATAAAAAATTATCGGGTACAAAATATGCGTTGGTGATCCAAATACGTTGTTTGCATTGTCCCATGCGGCGTAACATGATTTTATATAAAATTCTGCGGCGATGACGCGTGTAATTAAGACGAATGATTTGGTCGCGACGGATATGTTGAAATGCTTCACGTAAACGTTCTTTGATCGTGCGATGATTCCATGCATCGTCGAATGCATTATTTAATTCGGTTAAATCAATATTTTCTAAACGGACCGATGTGTCGCGCCAACCATCACCATTCGTGCATTTTTCCAAATGACATTTACTGATATTAAAGCTACCGATATAGGCGATTTTATTATCTAAAATACAGACTTTGCGATGATTACGAAAATTCGCTTTTAATACGAAGTAAATCCATTTCAATAATAGAGGTAATTTTACGACAGAACGACTCCAATTCCATAATTGCCACGGGAAGGGATGAAAAACTTTGGTGGTGGCTCCGGCTTCTTCTAACATGCGCGCAAAATTCGGTGTCCAAAATGGGCTACCTGCGCCATCTACCATTACTCGGACTTTGACGCCGCGTTTTGCAGCTTCACATAAAGCTTGTGCGACGCGTAATCCTAGGTGATCGTTGTGAAAAAGATAAGTTTCGAGCTCGATGCTTTCACACGCATTTTGTATATCATGAATTAAAGCTTCAAAATGATTAGTGCCGCTCACAAAAATAGTTTCCTTGTGAGATGAAATCATCATATTATCGGCTAGGTTCTTTTTCCTGTTCATCGTCATCGTTGCAAATTTTCAAGTTATTCGTTTGCGCGAACTTTAGAATGGACTCATAAAGTTGAGGGTTAGTTTCTTTCAGATTGGGATCCAAAATTACGCATTTGTGTCCATCTTTCATCGAAGGTTTTAATAAGGGGGAATAAGTAATGCGGTGTTTTCGAAAAGTAGAAAGTTGTCCGCTCATTCGTTCTGCCCAATCGCTGGGACGAAATGTCTCCCCGGTTTCAGTAACACCTTCTATAATAATTTTCGAGCCTTTTTCTTTCATTAGCTTATGCGGAATTTTTTTCAAATTGAAATCATGCTTTGACCGGGGATATTATAGCATCTTTCTGGCGAGTACTAGAGGTAAATATGGACGAGCAGTCAAATCAACAGCGTAAATTGAGGCGACGTGGCGTCTACCTGTTGCCCAATATTTTCACAATCGCCGGAATGTTTGCGGGATTTTATGCTATTGTTGCGGGTTTACAGGGTCGTTTTGAGAATGCAGTCATTGCCATTTTCGTCGCTATTGTTGCAGATGTTCTAGATGGACGGATAGCACGCTGGACGCATGCGCAAAGTGATATTGGCGCTCAACTAGATAGTTTGTCGGACATGGTGAGCTTCGGGATTGCGCCACCCATGGTAATGTACAGTTGGTCGCTATCTATCTTAGGAAAACCCGGATGGTTGGTCGCTTTCATTTATACTGCCTGTACCGCGCTGCGTCTGGCTCGATTTAATGCGCGTGCCCAAAGTTCTGAAAAGCGCTATTTTTATGGATTGGCCACGCCGGCAGCAGCGGCTTTGGTCGCTAGTACTATTTGGACTTTTGTCGCCAACGATATTAGTGGGGTTAGCGTAGCGATTCCGATGGCGATTTTAATGTTTTTATTGGGTATGTTGAAAGTCAGCACTATCAAATATCGAAGTTTTAAAGATTTTGATTTGCGCGATCGGGTTTCGATGTTTGTTATTTTGTTGTTAGTTTTGGTCTTAGTGCTAGTTGCTTTAAATCCACCCGAAAGTTTATTTTTAATTATGTTTGTCTATGCGGCATCTGGGCCTTGCGGGTTAATATGGCGTATAATGAAGCGTAAGCGATCCCACAAAAAAAACGAGCGTAAAAATGATAATGAAAAACCTAAATGATATTCAGGAAATAGTTGCATTATCTTTAGCCGAAGATGTTGGGGATGGGGACATCACGGCCGAATTAATCCCTTTTAATACTTACGCGACCGCTAAAATAATTTCTCGCGAACCTGCAGTTATTGCAGGATTTCCTTGGGCAGAAGAAGTGTTTCGACAAGTCGATCAATACGTCACTTTAGAGCGCACGATAGAAGAAGGCGCAACTGTTGTTCCGGGCCAAACGATTGCGACGCTATCGGGTCCTGCACGTTCACTGTTAACGGGAGAACGCACTGCTTTAAATTGGTTACAAACCCTGTCTGGCACGGCGACCCTGGTGTCTCGTTATGTTCATTCACTCAGTTCTTTTCCCACCAAGTTATTAGATACACGCAAAACCATCCCGGGTCTGCGTGCCGCGCAAAAATATGCCGTGCGCTGTGGGGGTGGTAGCAATCATCGGATGGGTTTATTTGACGCTTTTCTTATTAAAGAAAATCATATTGTAAGTTGTGGTTCGATTACCAAGGCAGTGGCTGATGCTCGTGCACAAGAACCTAACAAAACCATCGAAGTCGAAGTGGAAACTTTAGAACAGTTGAAAGAGGCGTTGGCAGCAGGTCCTGAGATCATTATGTTAGATAATTTTCAATTATCAGAAATGAAAGAGGCGGTAAGGCTGACTGCGGGTCGTTCTAAGTTGGAAGTTTCAGGTGGAATTACGTTAGAAAATATAGCGCAGGTGGCTTCAACAGGAGTGGATTTTATTTCGGTAGGTTCATTGACGAAACATGTGCATGCGATTGATCTATCCATGCGCGTTAACTTTGTCGAGCGCCATTAATCCCTATTTTCAGATCACGGGGCTGCAATTTACTGTAATAATGAAAATTATGAGAGCGTGAAGTCACTTGTAAATTCGGAACTCACGCTACTTTAAACTTGACAGCTTCCCTCCACACTCATAGAATGACCTGCTTTACGGGGCTATAGCTCAGCTGGGAGAGCGCTTGAATGGCATTCAAGAGGTCGGCGGTTCGATCCCGCTTAGCTCCATTTCAGAAGACCGAGGACGGAAGACAGAGGGTAGACAACAATATGATCTGTCATCAGTCCTCGGTGTTCTGATTCACTTCTCTAGTCCCCATCGTCTAGAGGCCTAGGACATCGCCCTTTCACGGCGGTAACAGGGGTTCGAATCCCCTTGGGGACGCCATTTTTATCTTAATATTATTTTCGATATTTGTAGCCTGGATTGAAGATCAGGGAAATTATATATTTTTCAATGTCTTGACTGTTTTAAAGTGCAAATTTAAAATAGTCAGATGTATATTCAGCGTGACATGAGCAGAGAGCTCGTTTCCTCTTCAGCATGGATTCAAGTCTTAGTGGGGCCTCGTTACTGTGGTAAAGCGAGTTTGTTGGTCGAACTAGCTGCCAAAGACAACGTTTCGCAAGAAATTAATTTTGATGATTTGCATTTAAGACAACTCGCAGAGCGCGACCCTGCTTTATTTTTACAGCAATTTGAATCCCCAATAATTAATGAGGCACAGTACGGGCCCAATTTAATTTCTGAACTGAAAAAAAGAGTCGATCAATTAAAACATAAAACTTCGCCGAAAATATTGTTTCGTCTTACGGCATCTCAACAAATTAAAAAGAGTCTAGATGGTTATGCTGCGTATTATTATTTAAATACCTTAAGCGTTCACGAGATATTAGTTGCATTTCCAGCAATGAAAATAAACGATATTTTATTTCAAGGTGGTTGGCCTGCACTTTATGCGAATGAAAATATTTCTACGATCACTTATTTAAATGAATATATCATGAATAACATAGAGATCATGCTAATAGGCAAGCGTAAAAAATTTTCGGAATTTCATAAAGCACTCGGATTAATTGGAGCATACACAGGTCATCTATTGGATTATTCTGAAATTGCACGGCATACCGAAGTGAGTTCGGTAAGCATAAAAGAATGGATAAATTTATTAGAAGAAGCAGATTTAATTTATAAATTAAAACCGTTTTGTGATAATTGCAATAAACGTCTTCTTAAAACCCCCAAAATTTATTTTTTAGATACGGGATTAGCTGCAAGATTACAAGGTTGGCGTGATCCCGCTCCTTTAATAAGTAGTCCTCAAATAGACGCCTTATTTGAAACGTTGATTTTCGCAGAGATCATAAAGTTTATTCGAAATTATCGCAAAGATTGGGAATTATTTTTTTGGCGCACCAAAGAAGGCGAGCAAGTGGATTTTTTATTAAAAACGGCGAATAATCGTTTTTATGCCTTCGAAGCTAAATTGGCGCTCCAAACAATTCCCGTAGCAGTGAGATTACCGAACAGTTTTAACAAACAGTTTACTGATATTCCATTGATATTGGTGACATTCGGTGGCAGACAATTGGAGTTATCGGATCGATGTTTAGTGGTTCCAATCGCGCAACTACACGATTACTTGCTTACATGCTAAAAGATTACAACTGAAAAAATTAAATTCATGATTGTGTCAGGAATGATACAATTTTGGGTTAAAATCTGTAATAAAACAAATCAAATGTGCTCTTTTTACATCATCATTAATAAAAAAATGCTAGCGTATTTTAAAGAAACGACATATATTAGCGGACAATGATAATTGTTTATTTTGAAGGAGAGATCCAATGAAAAAGCTACTGGTCGGTTTAAGTATCAGTATTTTATTAGGTGCTGGTGGCGTGGCATTAGCTAGCAAAGCAAAAGTTGCAGATAGTTCACAAAATCAAACACAACAGCAACAAGCTCCATCTCAAGGTGGTGATCAAACTGCTCCACAACAAGATTTAAATCAAGCTGATCAATCTCAAACAAGTGATCAAAATGATAATCCAGATACAAGCATTGATCCATCTGAAAGTGACGCTAGCAGTTATTAAAATAATTTCTGCAACTGCATTAAAAACCCGGTTAAATCATATTTATCCGGGTTTTTTTATTAATTTACGCCATTTCCTGGATGGCGATCGCAAATGATTGTGGGCCCGTGTGTGCACCTAAAGTTGAGCCCGTTCGCACAATATAAATAGATTCAATTTTCGGAATTAAACGTTTCAGCTGATTATGTAAAGTTTGCGCTTGTGCTTCACAATCGCTATGCGAAACTAAGATTCGATAAGCTTTTTTTGAATTAATTTTATTACTAATAAATTTCGCGAGCTTTTTCGCAACTTTTGACTTACCAAAAAAACAAGTTGCGAGAGTAATTTTTCCCTCGCGATCGAATTTTAAAATCGGTGTTAAGTTGAAAAAATCTAAAAATTTTCTTTTTTTGGCGGACATGCGTCCACCTTTAGTGACATAGGTGAGATCAGGCAGCGCCGCATAAAATTGCGTTTTATTCATCGCGTCAAGAACGCATTGATTTACTGCTTCTAAACTTAAACCTTTTTTGGCGGCTTCTGCCGCTGTTTGCACGATGAGGCCTTGGCCGACAGAAGTAAATCGCGAATCTAAGATTGAAATATTTTTAAAATCAATTTTTTGTGCCGCTGTTTCGGAAGCATTAATTGTTCCACTAATATGACTTGAAATATGAATCGCAACGACGCCTTGGTAATGACTGCTGAGATATTGATATTGTCGATAAAAATCGCCAAAACTCGGTTGCGAAGTTTTTGGATGATTAGGGTTGGTTCGCAATAATTGATAAAATTCTTGCGGATTTATCGTAACTTTATCAATATAATTTTGCGTACCAAAATGTAATTGCAATGGAACCACGTGAATATTTAATTTTGCAATCACTTCTTCCGGTAAGTCGGCGCCTGAATCGGTTAAAATCGCAATTTCATCGCGCACATGATTAATGGCACGTTGTTGTTGAATCATATCATCGGCTTTTTCGCCGCTTATAACACCTTGGGTGCTACACAGCTCAAAAACTTGTTTGGGATCGTTAGCGTGAATATGAATTTTGGTTTTAATGGCAGAGCCCGCGACTACGATGCAATCACCAAAATCAGCTAATTTTTCGCGTAGAAAACGCTGATCGATTTTTTCGCCATGAATTAAACATTCGGTACAATAACGATGTCGCTCATCGACGACCAAACCAATTTCTTCGGTGATTTGTTTGATATTAAAGGGCGTAAATTCATTTTCTAAATCTTTTAAGGAGCCATGATGAATAAAATCATAAATCCCTTGTAAAAAATCCACAAAACCTTGTGCGCCGGCATCGACTACTTGCGCTTTTTTCAGTTCTTTAAGTTGCTGTGTGGTATTTTGTAATGATTTTTTCGCCATTTCCAGGCCTTCGTGCAGAAGGCTAACAAAATCTACATTATTTTTGTTGAGTACTTCTTTTAATTTATTAGCGAAATCTTTTATGACAGTGAGAATTGTGCCTTCTTTTGGCTGCGCTAAAGCGGCATAGGAAAATTTGACTCCGTTTTCTACTGCATGCACAAAATGTTTAATTTCCATTTTGGTGCCGATATTTTTCATGGCTTCAGACATACCTTGAAAAAATTGTGCGAGAATGGCGCCTGAATTTCCACGTGCGCCGGTTAAAGCAGAATCTGCAACTACGACAAATAATGCATGAATATTATTTTTTGGCGCAGCATATGTGCTTTCAATTACGGAATTCAGTGTTAATGCCATATTGGTTCCTGTATCACGATCTGGAACGGGATAGACATTAATATTATTTAATAAATCTTGATGAGAAATTACGGAGCGGATGCCTGCTATCAAAGCGCGATACCAGCGTGTCGCGTCTAAATAGGTAATCTTTTTCATGCAAGAATAATCCTTTAAAAAATCAAGCGGGCTAAGTATACATAATTATGTGATATACTTCGAGCCCTGAATAAAAATTGACACAAGAGACCAGTTGCAAAGTCTTGCCAGCGGTATAATATTTTAAGCATGGTTTCTTATTTGGAGGATAAATGAAATTATATTGTGTTCGACACGGTCATGCTGAACTGGCGCTCGATGCCACTGGCGAGCGGCCATTGACGGACGAGGGTATCGAAGAAGTCAATAAAGTGACGAATTACATGGCCCACCTGGGTCTACATGTTTCGCATGTTTTGCATAGTAAGGCACTGCGGGCTGTACAGACGGCGAAAATTTTAGTGGAAAAAATTGCAGTCGATACCGAAGCTGAGCCGTTGAATTTATTAGCACCCGAAGAACCGGTCTATCCATTTATTGAACTCCTGTCTTCATGGCACGATGACACATTGATTGTAGGACATATGCCTTTTGTGTCGCAGTTAGTTAGCGCTTTGGTTGCGCGCAACGAGGATTTAAATATCGTGCGTTTCACCCCTGCCACCGTAGTTTGCCTAGAGCGATACGAAGCTGACAAATGGATTATTAATTGGATTTTACATCCCGATTTAGTGAATGATCAATTTGGTAAATAATGCAGATTTATCCCATCCAAAAATCTAATTTATTACTTATTTTTGTTATTTTGGTGCATGCGGCAGCCGCAATTTCATTATTGCTACTCTCCGTTTCTATTTGGATTAAGTTTATATTGTTTGGTTTAGTTTTAGGATATTTTAATTATTATTTTAAAAAATCAAAAATGACAGCTAAATTAATGGGAATTTGGTCGGGTCGCCAATGGTTTGTGAGGTCTGCTGACGATGAAATTATCGCAGTAAATATTAGTCCGACTTCAATTGTTACGCGTTATTTTATGTTGTTATATTTGCAGCCTGTTGTGCCGCGAGCTAAAAAATTGGCGCCGTTATTTATTTGTGTAGATAGCATGCCGTGGTTGGTTTTAAAAGAATTGCGCGCTAAGATTGCAATTATTTCCGAACACTAAAGATTTTCAACTAAAGAATGAATATCGTTAGTATGCTCAATGTGGAAACTGCCTTTTCCATCGGGCACTACCACCGTATTTTGCGCTTTTTCCAGCATTTTGGGATAATCTTTATTGTAATGCACACCGCGACTTTCATGTCGGCTGATTGCGCAATAACAAATTAGCTTAGCCGCCGCAAGCAGATTGCCGAATTCGATGAAAGATTTAGAAATTTTAGCTTGTGCGTGAATTTTTGAATATCGCACTTCTATTTCTTCTAATTTTTGTAAAGCGATTGCTAGACGTTCGTTGGAGCGAACGATGCCCACATAATCCCAAATTAACGTGCGCAACTCTAGGGTGATTTGCGTGATTTCTTTATCCATATCCGAACGCGATAAATCAAATTCAAGCAATGTAAGAGATGGTTGTTTATTTTTGTAATGTGATAATTCTTTTTGAATAGATTGCGCAGCGCTTTTTGCAAATACCAAGCATTCTAATAAAGAATTACTTGCCATGCGATTTGCGCCGTGTAAACCTGTGCAGGCGACTTCGCCTACCGCATATAAATTTTTAACGTCAGTTTTACCTTGTAAATTCGTTACAATTCCCCCACAGGTATAGTGGGCAGCAGGGACCACAGGAATCGGGCTTTTTGTTATATCAATTCCATGATTCAGACAAAACTGATACATCGTTGGAAATAATCTTTTAATTTTTTCCGCCGGTTCGTGACTAATATCCAAATAAACATGCCGGAGATTTTTAGTCTTTAATTCATTATCAATAGCACGAGAAACCACATCACGTGGCGCTAATTCACCACGCGGGTCATAATTCTGCATGAAAGATTCACCGTTGGGTAATAATAATTTGGCACCTTCACCTCGCATAGCTTCCGTAATTAAAAAAGTTTGTCCGTTTGGATCATAAAAACAAGTGGGGTGAAATTGGTTGAATTCCATATTCGCTAACCGAGCGCCGGCTTTAAATGCGATGGAAATTCCATCTCCGGTCGCATGTCCTGGATTGCTCGTATGTAAATATGTTCCGCTCAAACCCCCAGTGGCGATAACAGTATATTTAGCGCGAATAATTTTTATTTGATTATTAATATTGTCATACACATAAGCGCCATAAACCTGATTATTTTCTACAATTAAATCAATCGCGGTATGATTAGTCATGCTCTGAATATTATGATGCTCAGCGACTTGTTCGGATAAAGTTTTAACGACAGTAGCACCCGTGCTATCTGCAGCATGTACGACCCGGCGATGTGAATGCCCACCCTCTCGAGTTAAATGAAAATTTTGCCCCTCTGTTTGGGTGGTAAATTGAACACCTTGTTTGATCAGCCATTCGATAGCTGACTTCGCTTTTGTAATCGTAAACTCCACCACTGTCGGATCACTTAATCCTGCGCCCACCACCAGTGTATCTTGGATATGAGAATCCAAGCTGTCTTCCTGATCCATCACCGCAGCAATACCGCCTTGTGCGCGCTGGGAAGAGCTGGTAAAAAGGTCGTCCTTGCAAATCACAGCTACGCGATAGTTTTTGGCGAGGCTCAACGCGAGTCCAAGCCCAGCGGCGCCACTGCCAATCACTAAAACATCAAATAAATCAGAAGTCGACATTAGGGTCTCATTCATCAAACTAAAAGTTTGTTATGATAAGAAATATAGTCCGTAAATACAAATATAATGGCCTGTTTTTGCTAAATTTATCTCTAAAAGTTTGAGAAGAAGCCTTACGTATCTGTCGTTTGCGAATTTGATTCATTATCGGGTTGATATGCTCCGAATAAAAATAATTTTATTCATGTCCTCAAGAGATAACTAAAAATTCTGCGGAACAGCATTTTTAATTCATCCTATTCCAGTTTAATTAAAATTTAGAAGTGCTTTATTTGCTGAATTATTATGTTTATAGGCATGTAATTTAGATGCAGTGAAAAATTATTTAATTAGAATTTAATTCTCAGAATAATCTTTTGATTAAGCAATTGTGATGAGATATGACATATATCAAAGATTGCTGTTCTTCATTTTTTTATAATGAATTCAACATTCATGAAACATCAGAGGAGAAACAGCATGATCTTAACACAGAAAGAACATCCAGTTTCAATGCGTACTCATTATAGTAGATCGGAAATATCGAAAAGAGCAGCTTTAACTCGAAAACAACATAATCCTAATGCATTTAAACAAATGGGCGAAAAGGGCGCGCAAGCCAGACACGCAAAAACGCCAGAAGAAGAATCGGCGATTGCGAAAAAAGCTGCAGCGACACGTAAAGAACACGATCCCAACGCATTTCGGCAAATGGGTGAGAAAGGTGCCCAAGCTCGACACGATAAAAGTCCGGAGGAGGAGTCTGCAATAGCGAGAAAAGCCGCAGCGACACGTAAGGAACACGATCCCGATGCGTTTCGCATCATGGGGGAAAAAGGGGGTAAAGCTCGTCGTCCTCAGAAAGCGGATGAAGAAGAATAAAAAAGAATAGAGAAGGAAATTGCTCTACTAGAAATCCCCACCAGCGGTAAATGACTAGTTAAAATGGATCGAGCATTTCCTTCTCGCCCAAACCGGGGTTCTCAGTTCGAAAATGTGAAGTGGATTGTTGGGAATTTCCCAAATCTCCGTCATTCCGGAATCCATCTTAATTAAAAAAACAGAATGCATTGCGCGCATTTCCGGAATGATGGATATGCATTAATCCACCTGGCCAAAATGTTCGATGGGGTTGGCAATTTCTTTTAATTTATCCATATTTAAAATACAGATACCTTTATTATAAATTCTAATTATTTCTTGACGGCTGAGGTCATGTAAAATACGGCTAACCGTTTCATACGCAATACCTAAAAGATTACTAATGGCGATGCGAGTCATCGGTAAAGCAATTTTATCGGAATGCACCTGACGTTCTTCATAGCGCATTAGCATGCTTAATAAGAAATTTGCGACACGACTTTTTGCATTGGTGCCTTGTTTCAGGTAGGAATTATTTAACATCTTATAACTGGCAAGATTAATAAGTCGTCGAAATATTTTTTCTGAGTTTTGTGCAGCATCAAATAAAGCTTCTACTGGAATAACACAAACTTGTGAAGTGGCGAGAGCAGAAGCAGAATAGAGATATTTTTTTAATGGAATATGTTCAAACCCTAAAATATCACCAGGCAGAAAAAAATTTTCAACATACTCATGCCCATTTTTATCGACCCAATGTTCTTGGCAGCATCCCTTATGTACGGCAAATAAATTATTCATCTTCTGGCCTTGCTGATAAATAATATCGCCTTTTTTTAGGTTTAAAACATCAATAATCAAATTATTAATAATTTCTAATTCGGGTTCATCCAGTCCACGGGCAAGACACACATCTCGATGGGGACAAAGCTCACACTTAATATGTAATTTTTTTCTTTCCTTACGCATGAAAATGTTTTCCTGTGAGTAATATTATTAATCCAAGCTATACGACACAAATTACTTTGTTAGTCAACCACACTTTTAATCAGACCCACATATAAAAATATTCATCATGATATGAAAAACATAGGTATTAGATGAGACTAAAGATTATCGCATTTTTTGGAACCGAGTTCAAAGTATAGGGCTCTTCTTGCATTGATCCTGGTTATCTCTGCAAGAAGGTGAGGGAATTGACATTAGGCCAAGCGTTCGATTTTATAGAGATAATTTTCAATATTCCGCACTTGCTGTTCGAGGAGTTCTCGCGTGTTAGTGGGCAAGTGATGCTCCAGGGCGTGATTGTATTGTTCGCGCATAAAGTCCTCGCTGCGTTTTACCTCCGCTATAATGGTGCGTGGATCGCCGCCCGTTAATAAACCCTTAAGGCTAAGATACATCGTATGGCCCATTCCCAAAAAACTGCTGGTGTTAACCGGTTTGAACCCCAAGTCTATGATTTCATTTTCTAAAGTTGATATCATAGCATCACGTTCGTTGGCTAAATTTTTAAAAACCACATATAAATTATTGTTTTTGATTTTATCGGCAGCTTCCTCATAATTATCTTTACTTTGATGCAGATAACCTAAAATATGATTGAGCGATTTTTCTAATTTTACTTTTTCGTCGTGTTGAATTTTCCAAGAATCATCAGCGAGAATTTTTTCGATATAAGTTAAATGTTTTTGTTCGTCTTGATAATTTTTATAAATTAATTGTTGGATTTTGGGGGGGAGATTTTCTTGGCTAGCCTCAGCATAAATTTTATTAGTGAAATGTTCGTTGCTAATCATGGCTTTTAATGCGCCCTCAGTACCCGTTAAGCTCCGGAGCGCGGTAAACCCTTCAATAAAAAACCCTTTAAAATCAGGGGTCAGTTCAATAGGTTCACCACCTAATAATGTTATTTCATGACTTAAATTCATTACATGTTTGACATGATCTTCACGAAAACAAGCCATTTTAAAATTAATCAAGCGATCGTCAATTTGACGTAGCGCCTGATCATAAGCCCGTATCGCATCAATATCGAGTTGCAGCAGACTATTGAGTTTTTTGATTAAGTCATTTTCATTCATCGCCTTTCTCCTTGTTGGTAAAGTTCGTGAGGTTATGTAGGAGTCCAGGATTTGCTTTGCTGGTTTATAAATATAATACTGGAAAGAACGGGGCCCATTCATGATAAAAGTCAAAGAATCTGATAGGTGGGAGCATTACACTTAAATAAAAGCTAGAAAGTCCATAAGCGAGGAGAGAAAGATTAATAGTAAGCCGCAGATATTACGTTTGGAAAGAGTCAGTTATAAGTTGGCAGGCATTTTATTGGTGTCATTGATTGCATGTTTAGGCACCATTCCATTTGGTTATCATTTTGCAGATACTTTACGAATTGAAAATTTGATAGTTAAGGAAAGCATAGGATATTTGTTTGCAATTACGGCAGCGTTAGCCAATTTTGCGTTAGGCGCTTATTCTCTCCTTTGCATTGGGCGCTGCAAAGCCGCATTTAATTCGGTTTGGCTTATGATTGCTTGTTTGTTGATTGCGATCCCAACGGGGTTTATTTGTTTTTGGGGATATTACGAAACTCTGCCATTTTATTTGAATTTGACGATGAGTTTCGCAGTAACGCTAGCGAACGCAGGAATTGATTATACCGCGATTAACAACTTTATTTTATCAGTACGGGAACGACGCGCGGAACGTTCCGCCACCAAGAAAATCATTAAAACTTTGGGTTTTATGGTTGGCTTAATTGCGAGTTTGACTTTTTATGTAGTTGCCACTGACGGTTTAATTAATTTATTTTCATCGCATACGAAATCTGCATGGTTGGTATATAGTAGTTATATACTGGCTTTTTTTATTTGGTTGCCTTCTGCTGCATTATTTGCAAACGCGACACTCCATGTTAGTGAAAAACTGTTACAATTGACAGAGTCTGTTAAACCTAAGATAACACTTAATCGTTGGTATAGCTCACTTATTTTATTAATCGCTATTTTATCGGGTGCTTCATTGGCACAAATTGTGATTGAGTTTTTTGCTGTCACTCAAAATATTCCTGCCATTTTTAAAGTTAATGCAATTCAGGATTTTATTCGATACGGATTAATGCCGCTCGCCTTTATCTCATCCTCCGCCGTAAATTACTTGGCATTGCTTAATTTAGCCAATAATTGGTGCGAGTATCAATCACGCAAAATAGTTTAATAGTCATAGTTTGATATAAGTCAAAGTAAATAAAAATCTATTGGCATATAATTTCTTCTAGAATAAAACTTGGAGATGAGATGATGAATAAAAAAAATATTTTTAATATGGCATTAGGTTTAGCATTAACTTTGACATTAAGCGTCGGTTACCCCGTCACTGAAAAAATGACTCATATGATGAGCGATTCATTAATTACAACTAAAGTGAAAGCGAAATTAGCTACCAATGGAGTGACAAACTCGCGCTTCATTAATGTTACTACTGATCATGGAATTGTGTATTTAAAAGGAGTCGTCGATTCCGTAACGCAAGCTAATTTAGCAGTTCAAATGGCTGAAGCTACTATGGGTGTTAAAGATGTTGATACCATGAAATTATATGTAAAAAGCAGCGATCAACCCACTCAAGATACATACATCACTGCAAAAATAAAAGGAGTTTTAATCCGAGAGAGTTTACGCAATGAAAATTATATTGACTTGAAAAATATCATTGTAGAGACAAAAAATGGTGTGGTTTATCTCAGCGGGTTTGTGCTGACGGAAGATGAAGAAACTCGTGCTATTAATTTAGCGCAGAATATCCATGGAGTCGAAAAAGTAAAATCTGCTATTAAGACTCGTGATTAAAGCGTTATAATACCTCTTTAGATTAGACAAGCGGTCCCAGTTTCTAGGCTCACTGGGGCCGTATCTCAAGGAAGAGGTTAATATGTTAAAGCTAGGCAAATTCATTCTCCTCGCCAATTTTATTTTTTTATCCGTTCCTGTAGTAGCGCAAAATTCCGTTCCAACAGTCTTGGAAGCCGTGCAACAGACATTGGTGGTGGATGGTAAACCCAGCCAAGTATTTAATATTGTGCAACCGAATGGTGTAGAAGGTTATATCGGAGAAAAGGGTCAATATTTTAATGTGCTTTTAAAAAATAAAACGCCCGTTTCAATTTCAATCCATTGGCATGGTTTAATCGATCCGAATGATCAAGACGGTGTGCCCTATGTGACTCAATTACCCATACCGCCAGGAGGTTCTCATCATTATTATTTTAAATTAGTACAAGCCGGCACTTTTTGGATGCACTCGCATTATAAATTTCATGAGCAACAATTAATGGCGGCGCCATTAATTTTAAAAGATCCGCAGGATCCCAATGCGAAAGACCGTGAGGTGGTAGTTTTTCTGCATGACTTCACGTTTAAAAGTCCCGAGCAAATTTTTAAAGATTTAAAAACAAAATCCAAACAAATGGGTTCCATGAAAATGGATATGTCGAAACCGGATCTGAATGACGTGGATTTTAATTATTTTCTTGCAAATCGTCGTACTTTGAAAAATCCTGAAATTATTCGAGTGCTGCCAGGATCGACGGTGCGTTTACGTATGATTAACGGAGCCAGTGCCAGTAATTTTTGGGTTAATACGGGCAATTTATTAGGGACGGTAATCGCAACCGATGGTGCAGATTCACACCCATTTTCGGCGCAACGTTTTCAACTTCCTTTAGCAGAGCGGTTAGATATTTTAGTCACATTACCGAAAACTGAGGGCGTATATCCGATCTTAGCGCAAGTCGAAGGAACGAATAAACAAACTGGAATTATTCTTGCAACGCCACAAGCTAAAATTCCGACGATAAGTGAAACTGCAAATACCGTCGCGCCTGCGTTAAATAACCAACAAGAAATGCAATTACATGCATTACATCCGCTAGTGAAGAAGCCAGTGATCACCAGTTTACCGTATATTCTAGGTGGCAATATGCAAGAATATGTATGGACTATTAACAATCAAGTTTGGCCGCGCATTACGCCGTTAAAAATAAAAAACGGCGATCGTGTGGAAATGGTATTTACGAACAATACGAATATGGCCCATCCCATGCATTTTCACGGTCATGTTTTTCAATTAACTGAGCTGAATGGAAAGCCGCTGAGTAATGGACCGTTGCGTGATACGATTTTAGTGTTGCCCCACCAAACCGATAAAATCATTTTCGATGCGGATAATCCAGGGATTTGGATGCTGCATTGTCATGTTTTATACCACTTGCAGGCAGGAATGATGACGACTACCAATTATTATGGTTATCCCGAACCAGAATATTATAAAAAATTGCTAGCGGGAAAAATCAGTGATTTTTGAAAGTAAATAAGAAATCCTAAAAATCAAAAGCTTGAGACGTGAGTAAGCTGATTTCAGTAGATAAAAAGATGGTATATATATACCCCTTTTGTTAAAATTCTCGTTCGTTTTTATGTCAATTGAGTGAGTTAAGGCTCTTTTAATTTCTATGGATCTGTTTCTTTGTTAAAATAACTTCAATTGAAAGTCCATTTATTCCTAGTAGGCATCGGTATTTAAGGATGAGCAAAATACTTGACGAAAAATGTTTTGAGCAAACGACGATTATGTTGATTCTGCTTAATGAAGAGTTAACTATGCTCGACGTGAATCAATCAGCTTTATCTTTTTTTGCGGTTCCCAAAGAAGATTTATTAGGCCAAAATTTTTTACCTGCTTTTTTTAAGTATCAAATGAGTACTCAATTAACTTTAACTACGATTGAAAAAGCCATCCTGACGAGAGTGAGTATCTGGGATCAGTTAAAGTATGCGGATAGTGAAATTAAAAATTTCTTGTGGAATTTTCAAAAATTAAAAGACGGAAATATTTTAGTAGCGGGATTGGATGTTGAGGGGATTGAAAATTTTCCATCAGAAGAAAACGTTTCAGATTGCCGAGCTCGAATTTTAATTGTTGAAGACAATGCTTTAGCCGGACGTATGGTCAAGCAAGTTTTTAATAAATTAAATTGTGTGAGCGACATAGTCAATTCAGGAAAATCAGCGATTCAATTTTTTAAAAAAAATCATTATGACATTGTGCTGATGGACATCGGACTTCCTGAACAAGATGGTTTTACTATCACGCAAGCGATTCGTAATTTATCTTCGAACAAGACTTCACCCGCGATCGTGGCCTTAACGGGTCATGTTTCTCAGGAAAAAAGACAACAATGTTTAGATGTCGGCATGCAAGAAATGGTAGAAAAACCCATTACATTTGCTATTGCGGAAAATTTGTTGCAACAATTTATTTTATACAATCAACATAAAGTTACTAATAAGGTTTCGATCGACTTAAATGAAGCGTGCGAACTTGCGAGTGGAGACGAGGGTATTGCTAGAGAATTACTTGCGATGCTCGTAGAAAGTTTGCCAGAAAATATTCGCGAAATTCAAATGGCATATTCTACTCAAGATTATGCAAGTCTATTCCATATCGTTTATAAAATTAATAGCGGATTATGTTATTGCGGAGTGCCCAAATTACGTGAAATTGTCACTCGATTTTATTTTTCGTTGACTAATAAACAAATTCAGCAAATCCCTGCATTGATTGCTGAGTTTATTGCTGAAGCAGAACAAATTGTTTTAGCTTGGCAAAAACTCGCGGAAAATAAATTGACTATTGAGGTAGGTTGAAGTGCGGATACATTCTATTATTCACGCAGAATTTGAAAAACCCGGTATGATTGAATCGTGGGCTAAAAAAAATAATCATCAATTTTCCAACACGCATATTTATAATCATGAAATTCTGCCCACAGTCGCCGATTTTGATTTTTTAATTGTGATGGGAGGTCCACAAAGTCCTACCCGTCTAGATCGCTGGCCTTATTTACAAGCGGAAATTGATTTAATTAAACAAACAATGGCCGCGAACAAACCGATATTGGGAATTTGTTTGGGTGCACAGTTATTAGCAGAAAGTTTAGGCGCAAAAACCGAACGTAGTCCGCATAAAGAAATTGGATTATTTCCAATTGCATTATTGCCAGAAGCAGCTGCCGATCCGGTATTTTCGCAATTTCCTGCTGAATTTTCGGTTATGCATTGGCACAACGATATGCCTGGATTGCCGCAATCAGCGCGCTTGCTAGCCAAAAGTCAAGGCTGTCCACGCCAAGCATTTAGTGTGGGTGATCGTTTTTATGGTATTCAGTGCCATTTAGAAATGACGGCAGAAAATATTAAAGATATGCTGCAACATTGTGAGAATGATCTGAAACCCGATTTGTATATACAGTCCAAGCAAGATTTAATTCAGCATGACCTGTCGGAAGTTAATCAAAAAATGAAAGTGTTATTAGAATATTTAAGCTGTAAGCATGAAAATAATTGAGGTCTCGAGTGAAGCAAATTTTAACACAACTATTTAAAACCGCTATTCAAGAAGTATTTGGCGTGGAGGCTGCAAAACAAGATCCTTTTATTCAAAACGCTGCACGTCCAGAGTATGGAGATTATCAGGCAAATTTTGCCATGCGTCTCGCAAAATTATTGGGTAAAAAACCGATGGATATTGCCACTGCGGTTGTGGCGCAATTGGATAAACAAAAAATATTTAAAAAATTAGAACCATCCGGCCCGGGATTTATCAATATTTTTTTAGCTGATGATTTTTTAAGAGAGCGTTTACAATTACTCGTAAATGATCCTCGATTAGGCGTGTCAAAAGCCTCTCATCCTGAAACGGTGGTGGTGGATTATGCGAACGCCAATGTCGCAAAAGAAATGCATGTTGGACATATTCGTTCGATTGTCATTGGCGATACGATCGTTCGTCTATTGGATTTATTAGGACATCAAGTCATTCGCCAGAGTCACTTAGGTGATTGGGGCACACAATTTGGTATGCTCATTCAATATTTGATTGAAACTAACGAAATCGATAAACCCCATTCGGTCAGTGATTTAGATCCTTTATATAAAAAATCGAAACAAAAATTCGATGAAGATGCTGAATTTGCTGATCGTTCGCGCTCGCGCGTGGTTGCATTACAAAGCGGAGATCCGGCAACTTTAGTAAAATGGCATAAATTAGTAGAAGAAAGTTTGCATTATTTTCAAAAAATTTATGCGAAATTAGATGTATTGCTTACCGAAGAAGATGCACGCGGTGAAAGTTATTATAATCCGATGTTGGCAGATGTAGTTGAACAATTAAAACAGAAAAAATTAGCCGTGGATAGTGATGGTGCCATCGTTATTTTTATGGATGAATTTTCTGTGCCCAATATTATTCGCAAAAAAGATGGTGGCTATTTATATGCAACCACTGATTTGGCAGCCGCACAATTTCGGATGCAAAAATTAGGTGCTACCCGTTTAATTTATTTAACTGATGCACGGCAAAAACAACATTTTGCGATGCTATTTGCTACCTTACGTAAGGCGGGATGGGCTAGCGAAAATATACGGTTAGAACATATCCCGTTTGGGAGTATTTTAGGGAAAGATAATAAACCATTTAAAACGCGTAGTGGCGAATCGATAAAATTAATTTCATTGTTAGAAGAAGCCGAAACGCGTGCCACCCAATTGGCGCTTAATAAAAATCCGCAGTTATCTGCAGTCGTAGCCGAAAAAATTGGTCATGATATTGGAATTGGCGCTTTAAAATATGCGGACTTACGTGCGGATAAAACCAAAGATTATGTGTTCGAATGGGACAAATTACTTTCATTTGAAGGCAATACGGCGCCTTATTTGCAGAATGCTTATGTCCGTATTCAGGCGATATTCGCCAAAGGCCAAGTGATACCGGAGCAAATTAAAAACGCACAAATTCTTTTAACTTCAGAAGTCGAGCATAATCTAGCAATTAAAATTTTAGATTTTCCAGACCTGATTTATTCAGTAGCGGATGATTTGGCTTTGCATCGTATTTGTGAGTATTTGTATGATTTAGCGGCCACGTATCATCGCTTTTATGAACATTGTCCTATTTTATCTGCAGAGAATTCCACTTTGCGCGATAGCCGATTATTACTTTCAGATTTAACCGCGCGCACATTAAAATTAGGATTAAATTTGTTGGGGATTAACGCGCTGGAGAAAATGTAAAACTGAATATCACTCATTCTTCTATAAAGGAGTAGCCTAATGATCAACACTTATTTTTTACGTAAAAGCATTCTGAAATCTTTATTTGCTGTCGTATGTTCTTTCTTCGCTGCAGGCATGCAAGTGCATGCCAATCAAGTTCGAGTCAATGGAATTAATATGTATTATGAATTACACGGTAAAGGTGAACCGATCGTATTAATTGCAGGTTTTGCGTGTGATCATACTTTTTGGACCGGCGTGCTTGCTGAATTGGCGACAACCCATCAAATTTTAATTTTTGATAATCGCGGTATTGGTCGCACCGAATCACCCAATCCACCTTATAGTATTGATATGATGGCGGATGATGTGATGAGTTTAATTAAAGTTTTAGGACTCAAGCGTCCCACAATCGTTGGTCAATCCATGGGGAGTGCCATGACGCAAAGTATCAGCAAGCGTTATGCCAAAGAAATAAATAAAATTGTTTTAATAAATACTTTTTATAAATTAAATAAAGGCCCCCAAATTACCTTTGATTTATTGGGTGAAATGATGGCAATGAAGTTAGGGGCAAAATATCAAGTGCAAGCGCTTGCTCCATGGGCTTTTTCTAATGAATTTCTGTTACAACCCAATCAGTTGGAAAATTTAATTAAACAAGCTGAAAATAATCCGTATCCACAGACGGTCGCTGGATATCAAGGTCAACTGCAAGCATTGAAAAAATTTGATTCATTAAACTGGTTAAACCAAATTGCTTCTCCAACATTAATTATTGCAGGTGAGCAAGATATTTTAGCGCCATCAGCAGAAGCTCAGGAAATCGTAAAACGCATTGGCCATCATGCTCAATTAGCTATGGTGCCGGGTGGACATGCAACACCGATTGAGCAGCCACGGAGAACCGCACAGTTGATTTTGAAGTTTGTAAGCGAAAATTAATCGTTTTCAACGCGAACAACTAAATAAATAATATTTAAACATGTAAGCATAAATTTTTGCAGCAAGCTTTTCTGTTTCACCGAGATTTTTATCCACCTTTTCGATATAAGGCAAGTCTTTAAAATAAGGGTCAAGCAGACCTTTCCTAGCGTATTCTTTACATTTTTGCATTGTTGCTGGCATAATACTGCCTGTTTTTAGATGCTTATTATATACTTTGGATGACAGACTCTTTGCTATATATTGACGTATCAAATATCTATTAACCCCATTTCTACGTTTCTGCTCTAGAGGCAAACGAAAACAAAAATCCACAAGTTTTGGATAAAGAAGCGGATAGCTGTATGTAAAACCCATTGATTTTGCAAGCACTGCGCTATATTCAATTCGCATTCGTAAATGCTGGCTTCGTGGGCCTTGAAGTAAATCGTATTCATAATCACGGACAGAATGATAAATTTTTTTTTGTTTTTGTGGAAAATACGGTTTAGATTTCAGATAAGCTTGGATACTCTGATCTATATTTCCGATTTTTGATAGAAAATAATGTAGCCATGGATGTGATAATTTTAAAAGATGTAAAATGCATTTTATTTTTCTTGGGGGATAATTATTGTTGCCATGATGATAAGAATACAATAATTCTTGCCACGCTTTTTTATATAAGCCTCCTCTCATGACAGAAGGAAGGTAAGCACGCATAGGTGCGTGGCCAGAAACACATTCATCTCCACCAAAACCGGACAACAATGTAGAATGGCTGGCATTTATTACTGCTTGATGGATGTTGTTTGCCAACATGAAAAAAAGATAAGGGGCCGCACCGGCGAAACAAGCAGCGCAATAATGCAAAACTTCTATGAGATTAAAATATTGTGCATCTACCCAATGAACTTTTTTAAATTGAAATTGTTGAATCACCGTGTTCGCATATTCCCTATCGTCTGTCTCGAGGCAATCAGGTGGAGCAATGTGGCAAAAAAGGGATGGTTCAATACCATTTTGGTGACATGCCATTAAAATCGACGAGGAGTCCAAGCCGCCACTAAATTCTGTAGCGACGAATGGTTGATTTCCGATAGAGCACTGTAGCGCTTCTGACATCAATATAGAAAAATGTTCTAAATAAATAGAATCATTTTTAAGTTCTATTGTTGGAGCGTCAAGCTCGAGTTGCCAAAAAACTTTTTTTTGAAGCTGTTGTTTGCGAATTTGTAAAACGTACCCGGGCTCTACTCGATAAATATCTTGATAGTAAGTATCATCACTATAGGTTTGTTCACCCACCAAACCATTCGTGAAAAGATCGATAACTTGGTTGCAATTTAACAAAGCTGAGTCAGTTAATTGATTTAAAATATCGGGAATACTAGAACCAAAAATAAATTTTTGATTTCGGTAATAATAGTAAAATGCTTCCAGTCCCATCGGATCTCGTGCGGCAATAATTTCTTGAGTCAAGAGATTAACGACAACATAGGCAAAAGCCGTACCCAGTTTGCGATATTTTGGTTCTGGAGCTTTAATTAAGTCGTTTAATGTAGAATGCTGATTTGCACTGTAAACGGCTATCATTTTATTAGATAAAGAATGCCAATGACTCGCATTAACGATGAGGGTCAATTATGAATTCCTCCATATACCATTATTGCTTTCAACATTATTAATTAATCCTCCAGCAGTATGATTAACAAGATGCAGTAAATGGAGTTTTGGCGTATGCCAAGTTTTCTTTACAATAACCGAAATGGTTTGTTGCTTTGTATGCGCATCATTTTTTTGCATTAACCATTCCTTGTTTTGGATGGGATTTATTCCGAAGAAAATATTCTAGAAAGGTGAACACTGCCCACTGCTTGCTCTATAAATAACGTTCAGTTGACCCGTGATTGTAGTACAGCTACCACCAGAACAAATTTCTCTAAACTGCGCACAAGCACTGCCACCTGTATAGCTGCATAAGCCACTACCAGAAGATAGACTACAATAGAAGATTCTTATGCATCGTACACTCGGAGCCTGCGTTCCGCTCAGTTGAAAAAGAGAGGTACCATCCAGTATTACCGTTGCATTTGTGCTGAAGGGATAACTGCCGGAGTTTATATTTATAGTATTTAATTTTGCTCCGCCGCAACCATTATTACCATAGAGCGCAATTTGTGTAAATTGAATTTGAGAGCTGCTACTTCCACTAATTGTGATTCGCATATTTGCCGCTACAGGCCCAGCAGTAATATTTCCACCGGCTGGGTGAAACACATCATTGATGGTTAAAGCATAGGTGCAGTTCATATAAAGCAAGGCAGTAGCAATTAATAGTCTAGAGATAAAAGTTTTCATAATAGTCTTTTTCCTGGAATTCTTGAGTATTTAAATTTTTATATGTGGGAATACTATTGGATACGAATAGATTTTTCAATTTATGAATTAACGTGCGATGGAATTTGCAGGCGATGATCCATCGTCTGCAATCCGTAAACGAAGGTTATCCCAGAAAAGCGCGTAGCGCTTTGTCTCGGATTCCTTTTAAAATAACAGCGTTGCGATAGCTTCGGAATGACTCACACCCCTGTTTTTGTTAAAATTAAGAAAGTATCTTTTATGGAGGAGAGAAATTTATGGCTACTCAGAAAAAAACGTCAAAAACAAAGTTAGTCAAACAAAAACCCAAAAAATTCGACATTGTCGATGAAGCCTCCGAAGAATCTTTTCCGGCGAGTGATGCGCCACCTTGGACTGCAGTTGGGGTTGATTCTAAAAAAAATCCACGTAAAAAAAATAAAAAATAATGCATTACACAGGGAAGTGAGAAATGAAAATAATATTAAAAATATTGAGCTGGTTCGCTTTGCTGATCTGGCTGTTTCCGGTTTATTCTGGATCGCTCGTAAATTTACGTGGGCAACGATACTGTGAAGTTTTATTGGCGAAAGAAATTATTCCGCGACATATCCATGTTTATAATACGATTGGATTAAATAATTGTCCGCCCGCTTTGTGGAATAAATTGAATTTAGCGCAGATTAAACAGCAGTACAATTCCAGGTTTGTTCGCTTAAATGGTCCGCGTTATTGGGTGATTGATGGAATGCAAAATTCGAGTTTACTCAACACTGAGAAATATAATTTTGGCGGCATCGAGATGCGAGAAGCTGGAATTTTGGAATTAGGAACGTTCGACTTATTGAAAATGCAACCCTATCACATTCATCATGTTAAGCGTATCACCACATGGGTTTATCAAGCTGGAAAACCTATTTATGAGATTTCTGATGCTCAGGGTCATGTATTTGTGATGCAGTCATATAGCACGCAAAAAATATCGCAAACAGAAGAGAGTTTGGCAACCTTAGCTTCACGTTTAAAATTACCGCGTGGCTGGAATTTCCGTACGCGCGTTTTACAGAAAGAAACAACGGTGACGCCGATTAATCAAAAGGCCGAAGTTTTACAAGATGAATTTTTAAATACTTATCTGTTAGAAACACCTAAAATTCCATAATTCTGGTCCTCGTAAAAATGTTCCCGGATCTTCGGTCCGGGTTACATTTCGTTCTTTTTTCGAGATTAATAAGTTATTTTTAAGGTCACATCAAAAAATGCTTCAATAACGAGTTGCATTGAATAAGAAAGTTTATATAATGCAGAATACGTATTTGAAATTACGTATCTTATTAGTTAAAAAGGGATTTTTATGAAAAAATACTTGGACTTAAAATTAATGACGAGCATGGCATTATTAATGCCAAATTTAATTTTCGCGGGTGGTGTCGAAGTGGTTACGCCGGTATATCCACATTCATTTTATATAGCGGGCAATGGTGGCGTATTTCAAGGAATATTTAATACCCTGTATGCTGATCAGACAGATGTCATTACCCAAGATATTGCATTAACTTTACAACAACGCGGTTACACTGGTGGTGGTGCAATAGGATATAGTTATTTATTTCATCAGCAATATTTTGTGGGGCTGGAATTTGATTTTAATGCCAATTCAAACACGGCGTATTTTGCGAGCGGTGCGTCTACAGCCGCTTTTACAGACGCGACTAAAATCAATTATCATGCGGATCTAACTTTTATTCCCGGTGTCATGCTCACGGATACTCTGGCCGGATATTTCAAGATTGGAGGTTCAGTAGCGTGGATTTGTGATCAATTGATTTCTCCCGTCGGATATAATCCTTTTTATGCATATTATTTTACAAATACTCGGTTGGGTGGTGTTGCGGCAGGATTAGGCTTGAAAAAATTTTTAAATCCTCATCTTGCGATATTCTCCGAATATGTTTATCACGATTATAATAATGCCCATTTTTCCAATTTTCTAAATTTTACTGCTGAATATACGCATTCTGCACATATCTATTCACATATGGTGACGATAGGAGTTGCAGCCTATCTTTAGAAAAAAGAGGAAATAAATGAAAAAACTATACATACCACTTCTTGGTTTATTTGCGTTGTTTTCACAAACAGTGCTCAGCCAGGATTTAAAATTTAAAATTAAAACCGGAGAAATAATTATTCCGGAAGACAGCATTGAAAAACCTGAAGATGCGGGTGTGCGTATGCATAGTAATATTATTATTTTCAAACCCAACAAAAAATTAGTGAATGGATTACCACCGAATGGTGAAACTCCGGCTTCAATTTCTTGTATTTATGGATTAACTGCTCAAGTTCCAGGTTGTCCGATCCATGGTACCACTGCATTGCCTACGGGAGGCTGGGGTGCTATCGCGCTGATTGAAGCTGGCGATGATCCATTCGCAGAACAAGATTTAAATATTTTTTCGCAACAATTTGGCTTGCCTCCTTGTACCACAGCAAATGGTTGCTTCCAAAAAGTTTTTGCGACAGGGGTAAAACCTAAAACGAGCACCAGCGGAGAAATTTCGTTGGATATCGAATGGGCGCATGCCATGGCCCCTCATGCAAAAATCATTTTAGTTGAAGGCGAAACTTTTCAAATTCCAGAAGTATTTAAGACGATTACCGTTGCTAATCAATTAGTATCAGCTGCAGGTGGCGGAGAAATTTCGATGAGTAGTAGTACCACGGAATTTCCTGGAGAAGCTGCGTACGATTCATTTTTTACAACACCCGGCATCGTTTATTTTGTGAGTGCCGGAGATTTTTCTGCACCTGCTCGATATCCATCGAGTTCACCGAATGTTATTGCAGCCGGTGGAACGGAAATTCTACGCGATGGGAATGGAAATTTTTTAAATGAAGTCGCCTGGAGTACAGACCCCACTATTCCTCCACCCAATAAAAATGGAGCGAGTGGTGGTCCCAGTGTTTTCGAGCCGCGTCCGGCTTATCAAAATATTGTGGCAAAAATTGTGGGTGGTGCACGGGGTACACCCGATATTTCATTTGATGCATCGCCAAGAACAGGAGTGGATGTTTATTCGACGATGAAGGGAGGTTGGGTGCAAACCGGTGGAACCAGTGTTTCTGCGCCCGCATTAGCAGGAATTATTAATGCCGCAAATTCGAGGGCGGTCTCAACCAATGCGGAATTAACGCTAATTTATTCTAACGCCATTCATAATTATCATAGTTATTGGCACGATATTTTGCAGGGATTTAACGGTTTTCAGTGCCTAGCCGGTTATGATTTTGTAACGGGGTTAGGTAGCCCGAAGGGATACGGCGGTAAATAAAATAAATTATCGTCGAATGGCACAAGGAAAGTAAAAATAAAATTTTGCAATTTCTGTGTTAGCTAATTTGAGTTTACTGCAATCTAAAAATTACGATCAAATCATTTACGCTACATTATGGTTATCGACTGTGTTGCGCGATATCCGCTGAAAAGGGGAAATTAATGAAGAAACTATGCTTCTTACTGTTTGCAATATTATTTTTATATTCAAAAATAGGCGTTGCTCAGGAGTTGAGTTTTAAAACGAAAGATGGAGAAATGATTATTCCCAATGCTAGTATCGAAAAACCGGATGATAAAAATATACGTTTACATAGCGAGATTATTATTTATAAAACTAATAAAAAATTAGCGAATGGTTTACCGCCTAATGCGGAAACTCCTGCTTCAATTGCCTGTATTTACGGTTTAACTGTACCGATTCCAGGTTGTCCGATTCACGGCACAACTGCGGTACCTACTGGAGGTTGGGGTGCGATTGCAGTTGTGGAACAAGGTGATGATCCTTTTGCGGAAGAAGATTTAAATGTATTTTCCAGACAATTCGGTCTGCCGCCATGCACAACAGCGAATGGCTGTTTTCGAAAAGTATTTGTTGGTGGTGTCGTACCACCGGTTAATCCAAGCGCCGAGCATGATTTAGATGCACAATGGGCGCATGCGATGGCACCCAATGCCAAAATAATTATGGTAGAAGGGCGCACGTTTGAAATTCCCGAAGTATTTCGCGCAATTGATTTAGCCAGTCAATTAGTTCAAGCCGCAGGCGGTGGAGAAGTGTCAATCAGTGATAGCCATCCTGAATTTGCTGGTGAAGCAGCTTATGATTCGCATTTTACAACTCCGGGAATTGTTTATTTTGGAAGTGCAGGAGATTATTCTGCGCCAGCAAGATATCCGTCGAGTTCGCCGAATGTCATTTCGGCAGGTGGCACGCAAATTGTGCGTGATGGTAATGGTAATTTCGTCAAAGAAATAGCGTGGAGTCGAGATTTTACGATACCACCACCCAATAAAAATGGTGGTAGTGGTGGCCCCAGTGTTTTTGAGCCGCGACCTGCATACCAAAATATTGTAGCCAAAATTGTAGGGGGTGCACGTGGTACACCCGATATTTCATTTGATTCTGCACCGATTTCAGGTGTAGCCGTTTATTCTACTTTGCGTGGGGGATGGGTGCGATCAGGAGGTACGAGCGTTGCAGCGCCTGCTTTAGCTGGAATTATTAATGCCGCAAATTCCAGAGCGATGTCCACTAGCGATGAATTAATGATTATTTATACGGGGTCCATCAAAAATTATCATAGTTATTGGAATGACACTTTAGAAGGATTTAATGGATTTCAGACTTTAGCGGGTTATGATTTTGTAACGGGGTTGGGAAGTCCGCGGGGATATGGGGGCAAATAAGTTGAGGATTTTTTTGGCGCGAGAAGACTTTGTAACGCAAAGGGAAGATACAACGAGAAGAAAGAATAAATTGAATTATGTCATTGAGACCCACTCTAGCGGCGTGGCAATCCGCTATTAAATTAAATATTTAAATAGAAAAAATAATATTATGCAGGAATATTTTTTTAAAACGCAAATACAATATTCATATTCTTCTTTCCGCGTCGAAAAAATTCACTACTTATTTGATGATTCCGCACTCCATCCGTGCTCCACCACCACCTAATTTTTCTGGGATATCAGAATAATTATCACCACCCGAATGCACCATCAACGCATGATTTTCAATTTCAGTCAGATTTTTTAAACGGGGTGCTAATACCGGTAATGTAGCGTCGCCTTTATCGTTCACGTATAAAGCCGGTAAGTCTCCTAAATGGCCATTATCATTATACGGACCTAAATGTTTTCCAGTACTTTGTGGATCAAAATGTCCGCCTGCAGCCATTCCATTTTCACCACATGACGGATTAATATGTACATGAAATCCATGAATTCCTGGTGTTAAGCCGTGTAAATTTGGTGTAAATAATAATCCATATTTAGTTTCAGAGATCGTGACTGTGCCAGCAGAAGCGCCGATACCTTGTTCTGAAGTAAAATTCATCGGTACTATAATATCAGCAAATACAGCAGTGCTGGTGATTAAGCAAATAGAAGCTAATATTGCTTTGAACATAGGTGCCTCGTGAGTTAAATTGTTTAAGTCTAGTATATTAAACTAAAAATAGCTTGGAGGCTCCTATGAAAGCGCAAGTGATTACGCAATTTGGTGATCCGTCAGTTTTTAAATTAATGGAGGTTGATAAACCAGTATTGAAACCCGGCCATGTTATTATCAAAGTGTATGCCACGAGTGTTAATCCAATTGATTGTAAAATACGTAGCGGAGCTGTTGCTGCAATTGCTCCCGAATTTCCCGCTATTTTACACGGTGATGTTGCAGGGATTATTGATTCCGTAGCGAAAGATGTTACTGGATTTAAAGTGGGTGACGAAGTTTATGCTTGTGCTGGAGGCGTTCGCGGGTGCACAGGTGCGTTAGCTGAGTTTATGTTAGCCGATGCAAAATTCCTTGCTATAAAACCCAAGGAGCTTTCAATGCATGAAACGGCGGCGTTACCGTTAGTCAGTATTACAGCATGGGATGCTTTATTCGAAAAAGCCAAACTCGATAAAAATAAAAATATTTTAATTCATGGTGGTGTGGGTGGTGTTGGACACATAGCTACACAGTTAGCACGTTGGTGCGGCGCAAAAGTATATAGCACGGTCACCAAAAATGAAGATTTTAAATTAGCAAAAGATTTCGGCGCCAGTGAAGTGATTAATGCGAAAGATGAAGATGTCGAACAATATGTACGACGACTGACAGAAAATAAAGGTTTTGCAGTTATTTTTGATACGGTTGGCGGAACCAATCTCGATCGCTCACTATCGGCAGCCGCGATTTATGGTAATGTCGTAACAACACTTTCACGTTCAACGCACGATTTAACATTGATGCAAGATAAATCGCTGAGTTTACATGTCGTCTTTATGTTATTGCCATTGCTCACAGGTGAGCGTCGTGAATTGCATGGAAAAATACTGCGGGAAGTCGCTGCGATTGTTGATGCAGGAAAATTAAAACCTCGCATCGACCCCAATCAATTTAATTTAAAAAATGTGAGTGACGCACATGCGTTGTTGGAATCGGGTAAAGCACAGGGTAAAATAGTGGTGAAAATAGTAGAGTAAAGTTTAGTGCTTTTGTTTTATAACGCAGAGTCGCGTAACTTAAAATCATTGATTAATGGACGCATTTCTCGAGATCTAAATTTCTGTCTCGACCGTGAATTATTAAGACGGTCTCATAGACGGATGATGTAGTTGAGTGGTTATTTCAAGCAGCAGAGCTGTCATTCTCCTGCGAAAGCTGTCCGCTTTAATTAAGAGAAAAGTTAAAGTTTTTCAGCTTTTGACAGGAGAATCCAAGTTAAATATTCATAAAAAATATTAAAAATAAATTTTTTAGAGTTTTTGAATTTAATTTTTTTTGTATGGATAGAAATGCGTAAAAACCACGTTTAATTTTTCCTCTCTTTGCTTCAAAAAATTCTACTTATTTTGAATTTCAATTTTGGTGATTGTTAATTTCAATAGCTTTTTATAAATAAAATCCTTGAAATTTCCATGTCCATCTAGCTTCATTCTGATTAAATAAGATTTAAAATTAGCATCTGGCAATCGCGAAAAACAAGCCTGTAAAAACAATGTAAATAACTTGAATTTGCTACATTTCTGCAAAAATAACAGTGATTTCCCCAGTGCTTTTTCCACTTCTGTTAATTCACTACCGAATGGATATTCTGGGAAAAACCTCTTCCAGCGTGCATTATTCAAAATAGACATGAACGTATGAGGGTAATTATTCAGAAAACGATGAGGGATCGCATAATCCGTGGGTATTTTTCCTGCTAATTTGGCTTGCTTCAATAATTGTGGTTGAAAGCGTGAATCTGCAATATTCAGCATGGCTTTAATAATTTCGGCATCGGTTTTGCTGCGAAGGTCAGCAATACCGTATTCTGTAATTACGATATCGCGAAAGAAACGTGGCGCAGTGAGATGTGGATACTCCCAAACAATGTTTGAAGTCATGCCTTTATTTGTCTCTCGGGTGCTGCGGCATAAAATAATGGAGTGTGCGTTCTCGAGTTGATAGGCCATATGCATAAAATCAAATTGTCCACCCACACCACTGAGCTCACGCAAATCTTTGAGCGTATCAGTAATTATCTCGCCACCTAAACTGATCATAATGGCTGAATTAACAAATCGAGCATTTTGTCGTTGTAATTTGTAAAGCGTGGGATTTTCTGTGAGTGAATTTGTTATCGCAATAGAAGTCATTTCTATTTGTTGCAATTGGCTTTTGCTTAGCTGGTGTAATTGTTGATAAAAATCACCGCTGCCGATAAAGAATCCTGCCTGCATGCATTTTCCGGCCTGTAAAGTTTTACCTAAACATTTCTCAATAATAAAAGATTTTGAGATTGATAAATCAGCAGTGATCACCTCGCCTGAATTTAAAATTAAATTTCCTGCATGATAGCGAATATCGGGTTGCAAGATTCCAAAATGTAATAAAAATTCTATATTCTCTGCAGTTAATGTTGTCTCAATTATTCGATGTTGTAGTAAAACATCTAAAGTATGTGGGCTTATGTCCTCCGTGATTAGGTCCGCGTTTAATAATTGCTGCAAGCCGATATGATCATAGACGCGTTTTTTTATTATCCCGTTTAGATAAAGTTGCATATATTCGTCACTAAGCATTTCAGTGGATGCATACAAGCCTTTTTCAAAAGGCATCGTTTGACTATTGAAATTTTCAGAAAATGTCAGTTGCTGCAACAAATCACGATATAAGTCATTATGTTGGTCACGAAAGATTAACGCATTGGCTAAAGCCATACTTAGATTACCAATCCCGATTTGTAAGCAGCCATTATCTTTTATCAAGCAGCTAGTGTATATACCAATTAAATGTTCTTGCGCGGTTATGGCTTCTTTGGGTAGACAAAATAATGCGGGATACTGCCCGGTATCGATGAGATCGGTGAAATGTGATTCATTGACTACAGCTTCTCTGCCCAGCATAAATGGGAGCTTTAAATTAATTTCTCCTACGATGGCAATATTTCTGCCGCAATTTTTCAGATAATTCGCTGTGGTATGAAATAAATCCGTGTTACAACTTAAACTGTAATGATTATTTTCGCGTACAATTTGCTGAGCCAACACATTAATTGCATAATATTGCGAATCGTGTGCGACCTCGGTGTAATTGCTGCTAATATAATTTTGTTGTACGTAGTCGTTATGAAGATATTTGCCGGGCGTTAAAAAAAATTCGATAATTCGAATATTGTTCGGAAGAACTTGTAATTCACGGGCTCTTTCATATAAAGGATCAATATGATCCTGCAGAATACGATCTAAAATCGGTTCTACTAATCGCTTCTCTAATTCATTTTTTAAAATGGGTCTTGCTAAGGTGAGTCCAGTGATAATGGTTAATTGAATAGAAGAGTCGGTTTTCGCCAGATTGTATAATGCATTTAATAATCCAATGGGTTTACCAATCCCAATCGGCACACCCAAAACAATAGTACGACCCACGCGCTCAATTATTTTTTTCGCCGCTGAGTCATAATCATTATGCTGTGAGGCCATGCGAATTCCATCTTACTCAAAGACAAAATGTATTGTAACATAATTGCAGAAATTTCAGTGGATATCGAATATGCAGACGAAACCCTATTTTTCTAGTTTGATCGCAGGACTCGTGGGGACTGCTCTTGAATGGTATGATTACGCGCTGTTTGGGTTTTTGGCGCCGGTCCTCGCGCATTTATTTTTTCCAAGGCAACAAGCATGGCGCAGCTTATTGCTTTCATTTATGGTATTTGCGATCGGATTTTTCTTGCGACCATTGGGCGGGATGATTTTTGGATCGATTGCTGATCGTCATGGAAGAGTTGTTGCTTTACGTTCGACAATTTTACTGATTTCTATCCCGAGTTTTTTGATCGCATGCTTACCAACGTTTGCATTAATAGGTTGGTTCAGCACGAGTCTGCTTATTCTATTGCGATTATTACAAGGATTCAGTGTGGGTGGAGAGTTCGCGGGTTCAATGGTGTACTTAACCGAAATCGCATCACCACGCTATCGGGCATTACTCAGTGGTTTAGCGAATAATGCTTCCAACATCGGCGTTTTATTTGGTGTGGGTTTTTGTAGTTTACTGACATCGATCATGTCTCCCGCATGGTTTAATAAAATCGGCTGGCGAATTCCTTTTCTTGTAGGCAGTATTTTGGGTTTTTTAGCCTATAAATTGAGGAAAATTTTTATTGAAAGCCGATTATTTTTAGAGGTGCAAGCACAAAATAAATTACAAATACAGCCGCTGCGATATTTAATCCATACAAATTGGCGTTTATTAATTTTAGGAATATTTTTATGTGCAATGGGCGCTTGTGGAATTTATACTTTAACTGTCTATCTAGACACCTATTTAATTGTTGTAAAATCTTACTCTTTAAATTCAGCCCTAACCTTACAGTCTTTATTACTAATCTTAACACTAATTTTAGTTCCTATTGCGAGTTTAATTTCGAATTATGTGTCTCCTATAAAGTTATTAAAAATTGCAGTCATTGGTAATATGCTTTTTGCCATATTGATTTTTGCATATTTACCAAAAAATCATATCATTGTGGTAGGCTGGTTATTAATTCCGTTAATCATATTTATTTCCATAGAACAGGGTATTATGCCTTCCGTATTGACAAGCTTATTTCCAACCGAAGTGCGCTATTCCGGTGTTTCGATCAGTTATAATATCAGCTATGCTTATATTGGTGGTGCGACACCAATGTATCTCACTGCATTAATAAATAAATTTCATTATGTTGCGATTCCTGGATTTTGTTTGGCTTTTGCAGCATTAATCACGGGTTTTGCACTTCTGAAACTTTTTCCACAGCCTTATTTTTCAAGGGCGACATCATTCCAAAACGCCTAGGATCCAAAGATGTAGCCCGGATCATTGATCCGGGATCTTTTTCCCGGATCTATGATCCAGGCTACATCTTCGATCCAAAACTCATGCTAATATAGATATAATCATGGAGCCTAGGAGGATGAATGAAAAAGCAATTTTCAAAGCTGAGTCTTTTTTTTCTTTTATTTAGTTTATTTGCTGCTGACGCAGCTCCCACTCATCCAACCCCTAATAAAGATGGCTTGATATCATATGTCGAAAGAGGGCAAGGTGAGCCATTAGTTTTGATTCATGCTTTTCCTTTAGATCAACGGATGTGGGAGCCACAAAAAGAAGCGTTAAGTAAATATTTTCGTGTGATTGCAGTCGATTTATATGGATTTGGTACTTCGCCTAAAACAAATGGCAAGGTAGTAACCATGGCCGAATATGCGGATCAAGTAAAGAAATTGTTGGATTATTTACAGATTAAAAAAGCTATTATCGGTGGTGAATCGATGGGGGGTTATGTAACCTTAGCTTTTTTAGCTAAATATCCTCATTCTGCATCAGGTGCTATTTTAGCTAACACGCAATCGATACCTGATAGTGCAGAAACCAAAGTGAAACGCGAAGAGGCTATTAACGAAGTGTTACAAAATGGCACACCAAAATATGTTGCCAGTTTTATGCCAAAAATATTTACTGATACGGTATCACCACAAATTTCTGATTTCATAAAAAAAATAGCAGAACAACAATCTCCGCTAGGAATAGTTTCTGCATTACGCGGTATGATGATGCGAGAAAACACATCATCGATTTTGCCCACCTTAAATATTCCGATTCTAATTATCACTGGTGATCAAGATCAGATAATTTCACCCAGACAAAGTGAATATATGCATAGTTTAGCTAAATACAGCAAATTAATAGTCATTCAAAAAGCTGGACATCTTTCTAATTTGGAACAAGCTGCGCGCTGGAATGCGGCAGTGACCGATCGTTTTTATAAACCGGAAACACCATAACACGTGAAAGGGATTGCAATCCATGCACAAATGGCTGATTTTCATCACGGCAAGTTTAGTGCTTATTTTGACGAATATCGATTACTCCGCAGTTAATTTAGCTTTAGCATCTATTGCCACTGAATTACATATGCATCTTGCGACAGTGCAATGGATAATTAACGGATATAGTAGTGCGGCAGCCGCATTTGCTGTGATCGGTGGTCGTTTAGGTGATATTTACGGTTACCGAAAAATGTTTATTGTGGGTGTTGCGATTTTCACAATTACTTCTATTTTTATTGGTTTTGCGCAAGACAAATGGGAAATTATTGTGTTTCGAATTATTCAAGGTGCTGGTGCAGCGATTTGCTGGCCATTGTGTATTGTTATTACTAGCAATGCTTTTCCAGAAAATCAACGTGGATTTGCAGTTGGAATTACCATGGCAGTCGCTTCCGTTGCTTTAGTGTTTGGTCCTATTATCGGTGGGATTTTATTACATTTTTTAAATTGGCGATGGATTTTTTTAATTAATATTCCCATTGGTATATTAACTATTATATTGGCTGCACTTTACATCCCCTTGCCGCAAATTAAAAGCCAAGAACAATTCCATGTGTTAAGCGCGGCATTAATTGTACTTGGATTATTGAGCATAACTACAGCGTTAAATGAAGGATTACGCTGGGGTCTGGCTTCGCCTTTATTTCACTTGTTGTTTTGGACTGGAATAGTCTTGGTAATTATTTTTGTTTTTTTACAGAGCCGCATAAAAAATCCTTTGCTGAATTTTAAAGCTTGGTTTAGCCCATCGATAGGAATATGTCTATTACTACGGATTACCAACCAAATTGTGCTGTTGACTTTATTATTTGTATTCAGTTTATTACTGCAAAATATATTAGGCCACACTTCATTGACTTCGAGCTTCATTTTATTTTCTTTAACTGCTGCCCTGAGTATTGCTGCATTTGGTTCAGGAAAATTTATCGATCGGTATGGTTCACGAAATTTAATTTTTATTGGTTTTATTTTAAATTGTATTGCAGCACTTTGGCTAACGCAAAGTAATATTTCGCATAGTTTAATTCAATTTATCATACCACTAATTATTGCAGGTCTTGGTATCGGGATGTTAATTCCGAGTTTGACTACGGCGATTTTAAATAGCGTGACAACAGAAAATCGGGGCATGATTAGTGGATTAAATTATTCGAGCCTATATTTAGGTGGGTCCATAGGTACGGTTTTGGTAGGCTGGATCCTGTATAGCCAAAGTAGTCATAACGCGCGGGAGCTGGCGCTTGAGTTCCCTGCTTTAAATTTCAATCAACAGGCACATTTGCAAACTGTATTAAATGGTGTTTATTCGTTGAAAAAATTTGTTAGTGCATTTACAAATATAGATATCACAAAAGTTACCATCGATATACAGCGTGCTTTTTTTCATGCATTTTCTGATGTTATGTGGATGTGTGTGTGGGTATCCGTTTTTTCATTTCTGTTGGCTTGGAAGATTAAGCGTGACATTTAAAATCCTAGCATTTCACACCAGATACTGCCGCAAATATCGCATCAGCACCTGAATAATCGAGCGTAACACATCTGGCAAATCATCGCTGATTCGATCAAACGTTTCTTTATCTAAAAATAATAATGTACCCTCTGTTTTTGCCGTAATGGTGGCGGTACGTGTAGAATTATCGATTAATGCCAGCTCGCCAAAAAATTGATTTTCTTTTAATTCAGCAATGACTTTGTTATTTTTAATTACGTCAACCCGCCCAGAAACGATAATGTAAAGTCCGGTAGGAGGATCGCCTTCGTTAAAAATGACTTGCTCAGGATGCATATCGAGGACTTCGGTAGATTCCGCTAATACTAATAAAGTCTCACCGGGGAGCAGTTTAAATAAATCCACTGAGCGTAATACAAAAACTTTTTGTATATCATGCATAACTCCTCCACTAAATGGTATATTTTCGCAGGCAATAACTGTTTTCAGCCAGGTATCCAGATAATTAACCGTGCTTTCCTGGTCGATTTTCTTATTGAGAAAAACATCAATCATTAGCTGTGACAAAGCATGATTTTTTATAATTAAACTCATGAGCTCGATGGTTTTGGCTTGTTCGGCTCTGTCCGCATACATCGTAGTTGGTATTGAATTAATAATTTCTTTAGGATTAGTGCAAATGGCTAACCAATAAAGAAAACGTTTTTTTGCCATCCATTCGCGTGAACATATTTCCTTTGCAATATTATCTGAATGATGCTGTTCTTCACGGCGTAAAAAATGAATGATTTGGACCTCTTCTAATAAAAGATCATGCACTTGTTTTTTAAACTTAGAACTAGGTTCATAACGACGTGAGCGATAAGCAGATTCTTTGGCAACGATATTACGCACGATAGTATTGTTTTGCAAAATTAATTGATGCAGTGAAGATTCTACTTCTGGATTTGGCATTGAGGCTAAGGCACGGATGAGTTCATTGAAATTTGTTGAGCCCGAAATTATATTTTCTTGAATACTCTGCATGATCAAGGGAACCGCTTTTTCACCAAGCATAACGAGATATTTTTCAGCAGGAAAATACACGCCGTGTTGACTCATACGACCGATGACGACAGGACCCAGTTCTACCGCTTTGCGTTGAACAGCTGCATCGATTGCGCGTGCGCTCACAACTGCATCGCTATCCTCGATGAGTTCACTTAATTCTTTATCTAAATTTCCAATATTCAATCCACCAATAATGCGCGAAGTGTTTTTTCGCATGTTATTATCGGAGCTTTCTAACATGTCTTTTAGGGCATGAATCGCTTCTGCGACATCTTTTAAATTCCCTTCCGATAACATACAGCGTACTGCACCTGCGCGAATTTCTGCGATGGGATCATTAATATGTTTTCTGGCATCGGTTAAGACATCAGAAATTTTCAAGGTAGCTAAAGTATCAAAGAGGGCCCAAATCACTTCGGGATTAGTTTCATGCTTCAGTTTTTTCAGTAAAAAGGGCGCAATGTCTTTTTGTTGATTTAACGCAAGGGTTTCCAGTGCTTTAATTTGGATATCATATTGCGAAGAATCCACCAATTTTTTCAGTACCTTGCTAGGCACATTAAAAAAATTAGCACGTGATAATAATGAAAATCCAAAGCGAACAAAATCGATGTCTTTTGATTTTAGCGCATCAATAATTAAATTTTTAGTTTGTAAAGGGTCAATCTCATCGCTGATATTAAAACGTTTAAGTTGTACCTCTTCACGTAATGTCGTTAAATAGAATGAATTTAAATTTCTGATGTAAAAAACTAAAAAAATACTTAAAAGAAAAGTAATTACTCCAAATAGGGATACAGTAATATAAGGGGCTAGAATAAATAGAAAAATAGACCCTATTAATGTAGCGATGGGACCGGCCATTGATTTCACTTGAAATTGACCGATTACGCGAATTTGATCGGGTAAGACATTCAGTAATAATTCGCGCCCTAAATTAAAGATCCCAAAATAAAATAAATTACGTCCCATAAGCATAATGGCCACAGTCCACAAACTTGGCAGAAATATGAGTGCAATGCTGGTTAAAACGATATAGACAGGTAATGCGACTAGCAAATTGGCTGGAGAGATTCGATGGATATAGCGAGCGCCTGCGACATTTATAATAAGTGATAAAAAGCTTCCGATACCCGTAAAATACGCTACGAATGTACCTATTTGTATTTGACTATATTTTTCTGCTAATTTTAATTTAAAACAATAGTCGACAAAGGTAGCAATTAAAGTGATAAGTAAAGCGGTAAAAAACAATTTTCGAAATAGTGGGTAACGAATTGGAAATTTGCCTAATTGGATCCGCTTAGGTTTGGTATATAAAGGTTTTAAAGGAAAGATACAAAAACACCCTACTAATACTAAGAGAAACAAGATGATGGAAAGTAGGTTGATGGGATAATGGTTAATGAGTGGTATCACCGCAAAGCTCATAATAATTCCTGATGTGAGTCCTGCGATGGTGATGAGACTACCCGTTTTTTTGAATTCAATGACATCAAACGTAAGATGAATTAAGTTCCATGACATGACAGCTAGTAGTGTTCCCAACATAATTAAAAAGAGTAAATAAGCTAATTGTATCCAGTAGGGATCTATTGTGATTAAGCCATAGAAAATAATGATGACTAGAACCGCAGCTAGAAAAATATAGAAGGTGTGTCGTTGGGGGTTTTTGGCAATATAGAGAGCGAATAGATAAGCGATACCGATTTCAGCCCAAGCTTCGGCAAAAAACAAATAGGGTAACCATGCGGTGGGATATCGGCTTAAGAATACGGAGTTTACAATAACTGTACAGATAACATAGGATGCAACGGCGATAGAATATAATAAAAGCGCTGCTGATAATTTTATCGTAAAAGCTCGCAAATATGATCCCCCGTCCTTGAGTTTTCGCTACCTTTTAAGCAGTATAACGGTTAAGTTCCTGCGCGCAAATAGATAGATAAATTCAGACCAGAACCCGTTTTGAGGGAGCGTTAAATTGTCCAATGGCACGTTTAGAATAAAGACGTTGATAGGCGACGTAACGATTTTTATTTGCTTGTGTATAGTTATCCAAAGGAATCAATAAATCTCCATTTCTTTGTAGAATGTCATCGGCCAATTTAATCATATTGCGGTTAGGCCATGGCTTGTTGGTAATTTTTAAAAGATTTTCAAATGCAGTTTCTGGATTTTCATTCACTAAACAATATAAAAGATAAGCGGTGGCGGTACTTCTGCTCACTCCGGCATGACAATGAATCAAGATGCTTTTATCATGGGTAGAAGATTCAATAAATTCATACAAAAAATTAAGAATTTTTTCAACGGACTTAATTATAGGTTCCTGTTGATATTGTAATTTATCAATATCATAGAAAAAACAACGTAGGAGATTCTTCGTCTTAGGAAATTCGGGAATATATTCATCTTTTATGCAGGGATCTAAAATTGAAATGGTATGCGTTGGCTGAAATACTGGATAATCTCGTGAAATAAAATATAAATTGCTAACTTTTACTTTCATGGTATTTCTCTTTTTATTAGATTAGATCGTATATTAAATCAAACAAATAGTCAAAAGTCTGCGCGGCATTTTTTCGTTTACGGGAAAATACTCTATATTAATCAGGTCATTATTGCTGTTTGGCGTCTGCTATATTTTATGCATAGTAAATGATAGGTAAATAAAGCATGAGTGATCAGCCTGATATTCCGCACAACTTAATTACGGATGTCGATGTTAGTGTGGTGATTCCAGTGAAGGCGTATTCGCAACGAGTACATAATAAAAATTGGAAATATTTTTACGAAGATAAATGTTTGTTAGATATTAAAATATTGCAAGTTATGCGCGTCATACCTAAAAACAAAATTTTTATTTATTCTGATACAGAAAAAGCGTTAGAAATTGCGGCTAAATATGGTGTGCTTGGATATATATATGGCACCACCAAATTAGATTGGCCAGAAACTTTTTATAACATTGTCATGAAGGTAAAAAGTCAATATGTTATGCGTGCAGCGGTTACGACTCCATTTATAGGCTCTAGCATTATTCGCGATATGATTCAAACATTCATTTTAAATGAAAAACAATATGATAGTATTGTTGCTGTCGAACGCATTCAATCACGAATTTTAGATGCGAAAGGTCAACCTTATAATTTTGGTGAAGGTATTCCGTTTCATCAAGGCGGCAGCAAAGCACATAAACAAACACAAGATCTATCGCCGATATTTGCTGAAAAACCGGGAGTTTCTATGCTACCCACAGAGACTGCGAGAAAAATTAAATATGGATATGGCGATAGGCCTTATTTATTTGAAATTCCCGCATTAGAAATTATCGATATTAATACTCCCGATGATTGGGAGGCCGCACAATTACTTCTCACCAGTGATGTCATTAAGCACTATTTCAATTGGGATTTAGGTTGAGGTATATTCATTATCGGTAGAGAACACTTCGTTTTTGTAGAATCCTCTTTTACTGGATTGAACAATTGACTTGGCGTGTTGAGTGCATCGACTGTTTGTATAAAACTAATTCGTTCATTGATCAATTTTTCTAAATCTTTAAATTTAGGAACAGACTTGATATGTTGAGCTAAGCGTTTTAATAACTGAAAATTAACTGGAATAGATTTATTATAAATAAAAAGCAAAAATATAATTTTAAACGAGGGAAATTCTTCTGCTTTTGTTAGGCGCTGTTGAATGAGAGTAGAATCAGGATTTTGTTGTCGTAATTCTTCTGCAGCGAAAATAATCCACAACAAACATTGAGTATCTTTCGAACTTATTAGCTTCCAAGCTATCCCATTTACTTGATCTTTATTTGGAAAAGAAATTTTTTCATTATTTCTTAGCAAAATAAGCAGATAAAACAAATCAGAGTGTAATAAGGCTCTATTCACGAGTTTCTGACGATCATAATGTTGAAATAATTCATGTTGTATTAAAAAATAAAAACCTAATTCACAGGGCGTGGTAAATAAAGTATTTAGCAAGCGTTCAATATTCAAAGCAAAGGAGATTTTATCTTGTGCGGCGAGCGTTAAATAGGCATCGATTTGATACGCGACCATCGGATGCTGCCAATTAGCATGCGCACAAAAATGCATAGAGACGTTTTGCCTCGGTAAAAAGCCTTCTAGCAGACATTCCATTAATTCTTTAGCGCCGATATTTTGCTTTTGCCACGTTTGTATACACTTTTTTGCACATTCCACACTTCCTGTTTTTGCAATAGCTGCAAATAGTGTTTTACGACCATTTTCTAGGTGCGGGCTGAAAACTTTTGTGAGCAGCGGAATACATGCTTGTGGAGAATTTCGCAACATACAATCAATGGAAAGCTGGCTCAATACATCTTTTTCTAAATTCTGATTTTTCGCGTAATTTAATAATATTTCTGCAATAGCACAATCATCCCGATCTAATACCTCCATCAAAGCGATACTTATCGTTGTCTTAGATATGCCCCACAAAGCTTGAGTTAATAATAAAGTAACGATATTCTTATGCTGATGACGTATGGCTTCAAGAAATGCATTCGTTAAAGTTTCTTTTGCACATTTTTCTGGAAGATGCTTGAGTAATAATTCAGTTGCGGTTGAATAACCAAAGTGAGCCGTATCGGCGAAACTACGGACATAAATATCAGATTCAAAATTCGCGCGATGATTTAATAGAATCTGGAGTGCATCTGTGTGGCCATGATGAGCGGCCGTTCGCATTGCATATGCAGTATAGTCTAGCGGATGTGTAGGTATATCTGATTCTAATAACTGTTGAAGGTGATCTTTCGAGTTTGATTTAGCGGCTTCAATTAAATTAATCCCTGCTAAATTTTCCTGTTGCAAGTGATTAATCAGCATGCGTAATGCATCTTCATTAAAGCTGTCTAAAGGTTCCTGAAATAAATAAATATTAGTTTTATTTTTATAATTTTTGCTAAATCGCATATGCTGAGCAAGTACAGTTTCAGTAATGAAGGGCCAGTTACAAATAAAACCGAAATAAAATAATTGTTGCATATTATCAGCAGGAAGGTCTTTTAGATCATAGTTTGCATTGTATGCTTGAGTAAATTTGCTTTCTCCCTCATCAATTAATCGGAAGAAAATATCCACATCAATTAATTCTGCCCACTCATTTTTATGGATGAGCATATCTCGTAAGATGATTAAGCGGAGCTTTGGGTTGAGAATATCCCTTAATATCATATATAGCCATCGGGCGCATTGTAATTCTGCTAAAGCCCCATCTTCGGTAAAGGTTGGTGTAAGAGAACCGTTAGTTTCTTGCTTGGTTAACACGCTTACGGAGGAATCGATAACATAGCTATCGATTAACGGCCACGTTTCCGCGGACCATCTGAATCCTGTTTTGTCTCGCAACACAGCGAGGCACCGCAAGGAGGCTTGATAAAGTTTTTCTGGAAAATAACTCACGGCAACAAGATGCTGTGCATCGTGCATTGAACCATCCGTTTGAGTAGTTGTCGCACCATGAACGCGGTAGGTGCGGGGCATATCGGGATAGGCAATAGCTTCTAAGCGTTCTTTTTTACGATGTGCTACTTCAATGTCATCAATACTAAAATGGCCTAATCTACCGAGGGATTTTGCTTTTGTTGAATTTTTTGGAGTCATGCAGGGTAGAAAAATATTTCTAACGACAATAGGAAAAATCAGAAAGCCTAAAGCATTTGAATCGAGCGCACCTATCATATTAGAGGCAGTGCTATACTGAGCGTCATTTTCAATGTCCGGTATTTGATAAAGCACACAGAATGTAGCGCCACTCTTTTTCTGAAAATCGAATAAAGCTAATCGAAATTGTTCAATACTTTCGGGGCTTATTTTTGGTAAATCGCTTCTTTCACATTGACTCATTTGCAGTAAAAATTCTTGTACTTTTATCGTAAATTTGCCATCGAGCGTTAAAATAGGAAAGGTCAGTAAAGAAGGAAAAGTGGATTTTAATTCAAAGAATTCCAATATTTGTGAAATCTCATCGCGAGTGATTTTATTTTCTAAAAATGCAGTCATCGCATAGTAGGGAAGATTGCGATCGGAAAAAATAGGCTCATCCCAGCAACGCGTCGATTTTAATGCGCGCATAAGCTCACTGATTTTAGCACGATTGGTAGAGCAAAATAATGCATCCGCAAATTTAGGCTTGCCCAAAAAGTCCAGTTTATCTAGATCGTCTTTATAGGCATCCAAATTTATTTTAGCGAGATCATTAGAGATTTTTTTCTGATTCCCCATATGGGTGTGACTCCTTAGTAAACATTGCGCTAATGATGACGCAAGAATATTAACAAAATCTGAAAAAAACACCTTTGCGTTATTCTTTTCAAAAATGGTATAAAGTGTCAGGAGGATTTCATCCATGGCTATGTTACAAACCATTACTCCAATCGAATCCACATCTTCTATGGCTAAAAGAGAGTGGCAGACTCCTTTTATTACTCTCATCTACTGCAAACAAATTGCATGCTGCAAGGGACCCGATGGTGATACCGAGGGTCCGAGTCCTTTTCAAACTTGAGCTTATTATAGGTATGGCCCAATGAATCGAGCCACTTCGATCCCTCGTAAAAGTTTGGCGTTATATTCTCGCATTAAATAGTTATATTTTTTATTTCGACTTTTTTCAACGGCCGAGAAGTTCCAATTTCTAAATTTTTTATTAAGATGGGCAATGTCAATATATTCTGAAAGATTGCTAAGGTGCCAAGTTTGTAATAAAGCAGCAATTTCTTCTTTTTGGCGCTCAACTTTATGATACCAATCGCCTGCTTGGATTCCACGTGATGTGCGAGTGCGTATCGATTCTGGTAATAACGCATGTAAACCTTTTCTAATTAATAATCGAGTGCCTTCTTTATTTCGAAAAATGTGATAGGGTGTGCGTAAACAAAATTCTACTATTCTTTTATCTGCACTAATGTCACTAATATCGACGCCATACAGAAAACGAAATTGAGCATGCGAACCTGCTACTATCCCCGTATTACCTTCATCAAAATATTCAAGGCGACCGTCCATATGGTGACAATCGTCTTTCTTCTGCGGCTTACAAAAATGTGCGAATAATCCCGTTTTTTTGGCTAATTGATTGCTTACAGAAGAATAATAACGCCAAGGTTTTTTACGCGTTCCTCGCAAAAATTGCGCTAAAATAGTTTTGCGTAAAAGTAGTTGACGTCGACAAGAACCAAGAAAAGTAGTGGGTAGTATTTTGGGACCGTTCCATGAAATGGTGAAATTACCGATCTGTCCTGTTATGAGCGTTTGAATTTCTTGTTCTTGTGCTTTTTTAATCGCAAGCAAAATCCATAACATATTAGTCGGATTTAAAGGCGGTTGTCCTAACCAAGGATGTAATTCATGACAATATTCAAATAATTGACATTGATCATCGCGAAGGTAATTTACTTGTAAATTAGGGTATTTAGTCTGCATGTCTATAATATATCGCGTTTCATCGTAGTCAAAGTTGAGCACTGGCTGTTGAGTTTTGCCGGGTCTTGGTACATGACAAAAACTCGGTATTTTTTTGCTTGGAAATATTGAAGCAGCCATGGCAGTGATAGCCGATGAGTCGAGTCCACCACTTAATAAGAAACCAGTACGGCCTTGTATAAATCTTTCCTCAACAACCTCTTGCAGGAGAGTATGAAAATTTTCGTAATAGTCTTTTGTATTCGCTAGTACTAATGGCTTTTGAATAATTTCTGCAGCTGACCAGTAGCGTTTTAATGTGGGTTCTTGACCAGGCTTAACAAGGATATAGTGAGATGGCGGAATAATATTGATAGCATTAAAAAAAGTTTGTTGGGAATGATCAAAAATAATCGCCATAAAATTAGCGATTTTTGTTGGATTTAAATCGCGCGGAATATCAAAATGATCGAACAAGGGTCGTATTAAATTACAAAAATATAACTGATTGCGATGAAAGCTATAATATAAACTCCGTTGACCTGTAAAGTCGCTGGCAAGAAATAATTGCTGCTGTTGTGAGTCCCAAATTGCAAAAGCGAAATCGCCCTGTAGATGATCTAAGCACTGGATACCCCATTTTTGATAAGAGTATAAAATTAATGCGCTATCACTACATATAGATCCATTTAATACTAATTCTTTGATTAATTGTTTGCGATTAAAAATCCGCGCATCAGCAAGTACAGTGACGTCAGATTGTGAACGCGCTATATTCAAGTCCTGTTGTGAAAATCGACGTTGAACAAATGACTGCAATAATATGTGATGATCAATAAAATGCTCACTCACTAAATCTCCATATGAATTAAACTTGTATGGTTCTAGTCGCTGTGATTGTGGACATAATGTCCCTAAAACAAGTGTCATAAATATCCTTTTCGAGCGTAAACCTGGAAACAGAGCATAGACGTCACTATAATCAATTGTTTTAGGTGTTGTAAATGTCAGAACGTATGATCGGCAAGTTAATTTTTGAGCCTGCATTAAAGTGTGAGCTCAATATTATTCGTCATGATTTGACAGCGATATCTAACGAATTTAAAGCAGCTGATTTTACTCAAGATCAATTCGTCGTAGCGGATGCCAAGATTATAAATCGAAAAGAATTATTATCTCAGCTCGGTTTAAAAAATCCAAATATCAATGATGCCGAACTCATTTTACATGCTTACCGAAAGTGGAATGAGTATTGTCCCCAATACCTGATTGGTGATTTCGCTTTTGCTATTTGGGATGCTAAGCAAAAAAAATTATTTTTAGCGCGCGATCCCTTGGGAAAGCGCATGCTTTTTTATTATTTTAAACCTGGGCAGGCGTTTTATTTTGCTACGACGGTAAAGGATTTATTTTCAAATTACCCATTAACTCCGATATTAAATCAAGAAAAATTGGCAAATTTTTTGGTAAACATCATGTCCGATTATGAGAATACTTTTTATAAAGATATAAAACGTTTATCTGGAGGACATAGTCTTTGTATTGAAAATAAAAAATGTCGTCTCCATAATTATTGGTCGATAGCAACTGTTTTACAAAAAGGACCACTTTCGCAGCCTTTAATGACTTCGATTGAACAATGTCGAGAATGGTTTATAGCTGGAATTAAGTCTCAAATACCTACCCACGGATTTCTCGGCGCACATTTCAGTGGGGGATTGGATTCGTCAGCGATAACTGCCGCTGCCGCTCGATTACTCGGAAAAGAAAAGCTATTTGCCTTCCATTACCTACCTCAACGAAATAATGAATCTGAATATCTACGCGCCTTAAAAGACAATTTTCCCAATGTGGAAGTTCTATTGTTTGAAGGGATGGAGGAACAACAGCAACATTTATATGAATGGATGGAAAATCCGTATCGTATTCCTGGTGCAGTAAATTGGCATCAGCAGTTTTTTAAGAGCGCGCAAAAAAATAATGTTTCCACTTTGTTAATGGGGGATATGGGTGACCACACTATTTCTTGGCATGGATTTAGCAAAAGCTCTTATTTTAAAAATCCACTCAGGAAAATCCTCGTTGTATTGCAATTTTTACAGCCTCTGCAAAAACGTTTGCGATATAGTTCGGGAATTAATCCACAATTTTTGAGACGAATGCAGTTAAGCTTTCGATATGCGGAATACCTCGCTCAGACTCAAAAGATATTTTCCTCATATGCTGGCCGTCCGGGGATTTTTAAATATCAAATGCTGGATGCTGAAAACTCTCTATATAATGCATTACGTGCACAATATGGGATAACACACTATGATCCTTTTTCCGATCGACGGATCGTAGAACTTTGTGCACGATTGCCCAACGATGTTTTTACTGATGGAATTGAATATCGATTATTTGCGAGAAAAATTTTTGCTGATATGCTTCCTAAGTGTATTTTGGATCGTAAAGTTAAGCGCGGTAATCTCGTCGATTGGAGACTGTGTTTAAGGCAGCAGCGCCCTCTATTTGTTGATGGGTTGAATACATGGGAAAAAAATGAGATAGCAGAATATTTAGATCTTAAATATTTACGAAAATTATTAGCGGCTGGTGATTCACGTTCTTATGCTATTTTAAATCGTGCGATGGATATTGGTTTTTTTATTCAAAATATTTTAATCCATGTACGTAGAGGTTTTTATAAAACTTAAAAAAATCGGCTTTAAATACAGGATGTATTACTGCAGAATCGTAATTTATTTTCCTTAGTTTACCAATTGCGTCAGAGGCGTTGGTGCAATTACAAAAGCCTAAGTTTTTCTGTTTGATAAATAGTTGATTTGTGAATTGATTCTAGCGATAGACTTGAATGGTTACAGTGGATGATTAAAGGTCACTTGGGAGGAACGTAAATGATTCATCATTCAGAAAAAGAAGTCGTATTTCAGATTGATAAAGATTATAAAAAGTTTTTAACGGATGTTAAAAATCGCTTAAAGTCCGCCCAAATACGAGCCGCGTTGTCAGCTAATAATGAATTAGTTAAGTTTTATTGGGAGCTTGGGACAGCTTTGCTTGAGAAACAAAAGACTTTCAAGTGGGGAGAGCGCTTTTTACTCCAGTTTTCACACGACATGAAGATTGCATTTCCTGAGATGCGTGGTTTTTCTAAACGCAATCTTGAACATATGCGCAGGTTTGCTTTTCTTTACCCTAAAATTGAATTTGCGAAACAGTTTGTTTCGCAATTACCTTGGGGACACATCTTAAGGTTGTTGCAGATGATTGATGAAGAAGAGATAAGAGAATGGTATGCAAAAGAGACTATTAAACATGGCTGGTCCCGAAGCGTATTGGAGATGCAAGTTAAAAGCAAATTACATCAAAGACAGGCAGAAGTCTGTTCTAAAATTACTAACTATCATGAATATTTACCTGCCCCACAATCTGATTTAGCTAATCAGATTTTAAAAGATCCTTATAATTTTGATTTTCTCACCATTCATGGGAAGGCTCATGAACGTGCAATTGAAAATGCATGAGTGAGTCATGTTCGGGATTTTTTATTGGAGCTTGGGCAAGGATTTGCATTTGTGGGATCACAAGTACCATTGACTTTTGATGATCAAGAATTTTTTATTGATTTACTTTTTTATCATTTAAGTTTGCGATCTTATGTCGTAATCGAGCTTAAAACCACGAAATTTAAACCTGAGCATACCGGTAAACTAGGATTTTATCTTGCTGCGGCAGACGATTTATTGAAAAAGGAAAGTGATAATCCAACAGTCGGTATTATTCTTTGCAGATCCAAAAATAAAGTCGTTGCGGAATATGCGCTCCGAAATATAAAGGCACCTATCGGTGTTTCGGAATATATTTTGTCGAAGACGCTACCGAAGGAATTAAAAGCGGATTTTCCAAGTGTTGAAGAGATCGAAGCTGAATTGAATGTAAAAATTAAAGAGAATTAACGTAAAAAAATACTGAATAATCAGGTAAGCTTATCAATAAGAAAACCATCAGCTATTTAACAGATGCACTATTATATTTATAAGTTACCCAATGTGGCTCATAATTTTCAGCTTCATTTCCCCAGGAAAACCAGCCTTCGCGTGCTCCGCGGGCAAATAATTCTAAATAGGGTCCAGGGCTGCAAGCTTGTATAATCCCATACTGTTCGTCAGGCTTTCTAGAGTGCTCACGTTTTCGAGTTTTTATAATATTAACCTGCGTGCGGCCTTTTTCTAATGTCCGTAAACTTCCCCGTATGCCAAATAATAATATTTCAGTGGTATTTCTAAAATAAAAACCTACACCGCGTCCGTCAGGACCACCATCTTTCCGAATTTTATGCCATACAATATTTGTTTTATATTTAAATCCCCACGCAGTCATCACCTCTAAACCTTCTGCCAATAATGCGTTGGGAACCCATAAGTAGAGATGCGCATTTTCTGCGGCGGCTGTTGAGACGGGAATTTCTTTTATTTCATTCAGAGTTAAAGTGTTATATCGGGCGAGACGCTTGTGTTCGGGAGCCATTTTTCCCGTATTATTTTGAAATTGCCATGGAGGGTCAGCCAGTATAGTTTTGCAATTTAATTGAGAACACTGGTTTAAAAAATCTTGTGTGGGTGTAAGCTTTTCCATAAGTTACAAAAGCTCCAATTAAAAACAGGAAGGAGGTCTGGTCAACTTTCTGGAGTTTATATTGGTGGGCCCACTAGGACTTGAACCTAGGACCAAAGGATTATGAGTCCTCTGCTCTAACCAACTGAGCTATGGGCCCCTAGAAAGTTTCATATCATACCAATAAACTTAAAATTCCGCCAATCAGTCTTCGTTTTCTAAGAAGCTGTTGAGCTTCTCAGCGCGTGAAGGATGACGGAGTTTACGCAGTGCTTTGGCTTCGATCTGACGAATACGTTCGCGTGTGACATCAAATTGTTTACCGACTTCCTCTAAAGTGTGATCGGTATTCATATCGATTCCGAAGCGCATTCGCAATACTTTAGCTTCTCGAGGAGTGAGCGTCGCTAAGACCTCTTTCATTGCTTCACCTAAACCAGCGGTGGTTGCGAAATCAATTGGCGATTCCATCGTCGTATCCTCGATGAAATCTCCTAAATTGGAATCTTCATCTTCGCCGATGGGGGTTTCCATCGAGATAGGTTCTTTCGCAATTTTCAGGACTTTACGTACTTTTTCTTCTGGTAAATCCATGCGTGCGCCTAATTCTTCAGGAGTCGGTTCGAGACCGGTCTCTTGCAAGATTTGACGCGAAATTCGGTTTAATTTATTAATCGTTTCAATCATGTGTACGGGAATTCGAATCGTTCGCGCTTGATCCGCGATAGAACGCGTAATCGCTTGACGAATCCACCACGTCGCATAAGTTGAAAATTTATAACCGCGTCGATATTCAAATTTGTCGACGGCTTTCATCAAACCGATGTTGCCTTCTTGAATTAAATCCAGGAATTGTAAACCACGGTTCGTGTATTTTTTTGCGATGGAAATCACTAAGCGTAAATTGGCTTCAATCATTTCTTTTTTGGCGCGACGTGATTTTGCTTCACCAATCGCAACGCGACGATTAATTTCTTTCACTTCGGCGATAGACAGATCGCTTAATTCTTCGATAGCCGCTAAACGTTTTTGCGCGCGCACGATGTCTTTACTAAATTGTTCGAGACTGGCGGCTTGGGCTGGATTTTCCTTTTTATATTGTGTTAACCAATCCATGTTGGTTTCATTTTGCGGAAACGATGCAATAAAATTTTTGCGTGGTGTTTTCGCCAAATTGACACAATAATTCATAATTAAACGTTCTTGTGAGCGCGCCTCATCTAATAAATTACGTAGAATTTGTGTTTGATGATGGAATTCGCGGATCGATAATTTAAATTTAGAATAAAGATCAGCTAAGCTTTTTTGATGTTTCAACGTGGTAGCGTGTTTTTTACCGTAACGTTTAATGGATGCAGTATATTTGCCTAAATCTTTGCGTAAATCATCCATATATTGTTGTGCGATTAACGGATCAGGTCCGCTTTCGCCAAATTCACTGTCTTCACCCGTTGCAGCACCTTCTTCAGATTCATCTTCAGTTACTGGTGGAGGAGCCGCTATTACGGGTTCTTCTTCTGTTTCAGGCGGAATTTTGCCTGAACTCACTTCATTTTCGTCATAAAAACCAGTGATAATATCGCTTAATCGACCTTGTGTGGCGATGATATTATCGTATTGATCAAGTAATTTATAAGTTGTGATTGGATATTGAATTAATGCACTCATCACTTGACGAACACCTTCTTCAATTCGTTTTGCAATGACGATTTCGCCTTCGCGAGTTAATAATTCTACGCTGCCCATTTCGCGCATATACATACGCACGGGATCAGTAGTACGAGTTTCAGTGGCGAGTACTTCGGCGACATCTTCATTCAGTTCGTCGGATTGTTCGCTTTCACCTTCAAAAATTAATGAATCGGCATCGGGCGGAACTTCAAAAACTTTGATGCCCATTTCATTGAGACGATCGATGATACTTTCCATTTGAGTGGGTTCAACAAAATCACTGGGAAGCAAGTTAATCAGATCTTCGTGGATCAAATAACCTTTAGTTTTTGCTTCTTCGAGTAAAGCATTAAACCCTAAACGTTGATCAGTCTTGGTTGCTGCTGGTTTAGGCACTTGCACTTTTGGAACTGGGACTTTCTTCTTATCCGCCATCTTTTCACCTTCTAAACTCGTTCAGAACGACGCTCGGCTAACCCAAAAAGTATTCAATTTGCTTTTCTTATCAAATACTTAGGAAAGATTTAACCAGGGAGTTTGAGCCAAAGCCCTCTATTTTAACCTTAAGATATTCATCAATCTAGAAATATTCTCGCCGACGTCACATTTAGTCGTAATTTAATGTTTTTGTGATTCACGAAATGAGTGCGCTTTAAGCAAGCCAACTTTGCACTGTGATTTTTCTTTGTGCATTAGACTATATAGGCGTTTTATGGCGCTGGGTCAAGAGCTGAGTCAATCTTTTTTTCTCTTCATCGCTAAGGGTTTGTATTTTCAATTTTTCAATGAGTTGTGCGATCTCTAACTCTATGTTTTGCTCCAGGAGGCGCGCGATCGCCCCTTGGAATTCCATCAGGATCGCATCTGTTGTAAAAGGGAGGCGTCTTGCCGCTAATTCGGCTATTAATTGCTTATCGGTTTCCTCGCTGAAATGTAAGAGCAACTGACCGATAGAAAGTAGGGATTCTGCTTTTAATAGTTTCCAGATTTTTATCAAAAGTGGCATATCTGGCAAGGACATTTCTGCGAGTTGAGTGAGATCGCTGACCTCGTGACATAATTTTGGTTCCTGCAATAATAGCGCACATGCTTGATGCACAGGACTCATTAGTACCTTATTTTTTTGGGGTAATTTTGCAGTGTGAGTAGGCTCGGCTTGAAAATGGGGAAGATCACTCACGTATACATTTAATTCTTTCGCCAGTTGACCGAACATTAATTCACGAAAAATTCCTTTAGGAATGGTATTTAAATATTGAGTCGCTTTAGTTGCATATAAAGCTTTTGCGTCAGGTGTATCCAATGGAATTTCTTGTCGAATTAATTCAAAAAATACCACGCTTAACGCTTTGGCTTGTTGCAAACGTTGTTGAAATCCCTCCACGCCGACCCGTCGAATTAATGAGTCGGGATCATCATTCGGGGGTAAAAACATAAAACGCACCTGCACGCCATCACGTATAAGCGGTAAATTTACGGTTAAAGCTTTCCATGCTGCTTGACGGCCAGCATTGTCACCATCAAAACAAAAAACAACTTCATTGGTATAGCGAAATAATTTCTGTAAATGTTTAGGGTTGGTTGCGGTACCTAATGTCGCGACTGCATTCTGGATGCCATATTGATGTAGCGCAATTACATCCATATATCCTTCAACAATAATAATTGAGGTCGGATGATGCGAATATTGTAAAACTTCGTATAATCCATACAATTCTTGGCTTTTGTGAAATAAAATCGTTTCTGGCGAATTCAAATATTTTGGCGAATCATCAGCAATGGTGCGACCACCAAATGCAATAATTCGACCGCGATAATCGCGAATGGGAAACATCACACGATTGCGAAAACGATCATAACTACTTTTTTTATCTTCTTTTTGAATTAATAATCCGTGGCGTTTTAATTCTTCAATTTGTTGGGTGCAGTGTTGCAGTAAACTGTCCCATTGATTAGGTGCGAAACCGATTTGAAAATGTTTGGCAATTTGTCCTGTTAAGCCACGTGATTTTAAATATTGTATTGCAGCGTTTGATTGACGTAATTGCTGTAAATAAAATTGATTGACCTCTTTTAAAAAGGCAAAATCAGCATCCAGAGAAACTTCTGCGCTGTGTTCTTCAGGGATTTCTAAGCCTTGTTTAGCGGCTAAATCTAATACGGCATCTAGAAATTCCATGCGATCAAACGCCATTAAAAATCCAATCGCATTGCCGTGCGCCCCACAGCCAAAACAATAATAAAATTGTTTTTGTGGGCTCACAGTGAAAGAAGGTGATTTTTCATTATGGAAAGGACACAGGCCTAAATAATTTTGGCCTTTGTTATTGATTTTAACGCGCGCTTTAATTAATTCGACGATATCGGTGCGGGCGATAACATCTTGAATAAAAGTTTGGGGGATCCGTTTGCTCATAGTGATTCGATAGTATCAAACAATGGCGGATTCGTCATTCATGTAGCCTGGGTCGAAGACCCAGATGACGGATTCCTGGATCTTCGATCCAGGCTACGAAAGGCGATCCAGGTTATGAAAGGCGCGTTTTTACTTTAGCGCTGACTTCAGCCATGTTCGCACGACCTTGCAGTTGATCTTTCAATGCATTCATCACTTTACCCATATCTTGCATGGTCGACGCATTGGCATCTTGAAGAGCTTTTTCAATCAACTGATCGATTTCCGCTGCGGACAATTGTGCGGGCATAAAGGTTTCATACAAGGTAATTTCAGCACGTTCTTTGGCAGCTAATTCAGGTCGGTTGCCTTGCTCAAATTGAACGGCGGATTCGCGGCGTTGTTTGATCATTTTATCAATAACCGCTAACACGCCGGCGTCATCTAAAGCAACTCTGGTATCCACTTCTTTTTGTTTGATAGCAGCCGTTAACATGCGCAGAGCGCTTAAGCGCTCTTTGTCTTTAGCGCGCATTGTCTTAACGACTTCTTCTTGAATACGTTCTTTTAAATTAGAAGTTGCCATAAATCATCCTGATTTTATGCTCGAGAACGTTCTCTTTCTAAAGCTTCACGCTCTTTTTGCAATTTTTTGGCATAACGTTTAACAGCCGCAGCACGTTTACGTTTGCGTTTGGTGGTTGGTTTTTCGTAGTATTCGATTTGACGAAGTTTAGTGGGTATTCCCGCTTTTTCACATGCTCTTTTAAATCGACGTAAGGCTACGTCAAACACGTGATCATCTGGTATTTCAATTGTAGGCATTAAATAAGCACCTTCCTCAATTAATTGATTGTTATAATACGACCATTCGGCTTAAAGTGCTCAATCTTAAATGGTTTATCCACAGAATGCAACACTATTAACCGCTTGCTCATTCTTGAAAACGACTTCAGTCGTCCCTCTTTTTTAATATAGAACAATGTCTTATCATTGGCTAGGGAATAACCATTAAAAGAGTAAATAAACTTGCCTGTAACAACTTGGCGTCAATTCATACGGTTAGAGTCAAGCGGTGGAATTATTCTATTGATAGCGGCCTTATTGGCGATTGTTATCAATAATTCACCGCTGCATGCT
>Ga0351893_10021_pt1 | contig 70697 bp, 69 predicted proteins | sample TotcelFGM3001K15_FD_206765 | JGI IMG/M metagenome (GOLD analysis project Ga0351893, IMG submission 206765) | Enriched cells from coal bed in the Powder River Basin, Montana, United States - Total cells FGM rep3 HSBNCT.FGM.300.1.K15 ...
GCTGGCAGAGAAGATTATTAAAAGTGGAATTAAAATTAACTGGGGAGCATATTTTTCGCCTCATAATTTGACGGATGATCTCCTTGCCCTCTTCCGAAGAGCCGGGCTTAAGCATATTGAGTTCGGGACAGAATCGCTATGTACAGAACAGATGCAGCGTTACGGAAAGAACTTTACAATAGAGGATGTTTTGCTAAACTCCGGGAGAGCTTTTAAATACAATATTTTTTATGCCCACTTTCTTATATTGGGCGGGATAGGAGAGACAGAAAAGACCCTAAGGGAGACGATGGAGAACTCAAAAAAAATTCGGTATTCGGTATTTTTCCCATATATTGGCATGAGGATATACCCCGGAACTCCATTGCAGAGAATGGCAATTGAGGATGGGACAATATCTGCAGATAATCCGCTGCTGGATCCTACATATTATCTGGCAGAGGGGTTCTCTCTTGAGAGATGCCGGGAGATGGCAAAAGAGACAGGGAAGGCCTGGATCTTTCCGGATGATCCGGTATCTGCAGATATAGACAGGATGAGAGTATTAAAAAAGAAAAAAGGTTTAATATGGGAGTATCTCAGAAAGCCATAGTTAGTGGAGAGGGGATTTTAAAATTAATTCCTCAGAGAGCTCCGTTTGTTTTTGTTGAGAGTTACTACGGAGAGGTAGACGGAGCATACGTTACCGGCTTTACTCCTATTGCCGGAACTCTGTTTACGGAGTCTGTTGAGGGAGCCTGTTGCGACAACAGGGGAGAAAAAGAGGAGCGGAGTATTTGCCTCACAGAACCCGGAGTGATAGAGAATATGGCTCAATCTGCCGCTGCAGTAACGGGATATCAGTTTGTGAGCAGGGGAGAGAGTATCCCTGTAGGTTTTATAGGTGCTGTATCTAAGTTTGAGATAACAGAGTTTCCTATTGCAGGAGAAGAGATTAGAACTCATATAAGAAATCTGGGAGAGTTCGGGGATATATCTCTTATAGAGGCTGTACTATTCTGTGGACAGAGGAGGGCTGCCTCTGCCGAGCTCAAGATTTTTTTACAAAAGTAGTTTAACTATTAACTATATGAGAAAGAGAAGAGGTTTAAACGAGGCGGCACTTGTGCACAGGGAATGTGTAAAGGTTAGGTTCTCCGAGGTGGACTCAATGAATATTGTTTGGCACGGAAATTATGTCAAGTTTTTTGAAGATGGCAGGGAGGCTTTTGGGAAAAAATTTGGAATAGGGTATCTGGACATCTACGGAGCCGGTTACACAGCCCCTATTGTAGATCTTCACGTCAGTTATATAAAGTCTCTTACATACGGAGAGAGTGCTATTGTTGAGACAAAGTATATTTTTTTACCGGCTGCAAAAATTCGTTTCGAATATGATATATATAGAGAGAGCGACAATACACTTGTTGCCACAGGCTACTCTCTTCAAGTTTTTCTCAACCTTGATGGTGAGCTTGAGTGGAATAATCCGGAGTTTTATACAGAATGGCAGAGAAGATGGAAACTGATAAAGTAAGAAAAAGGGTTTATGTAGTTGCAGACTCCATATACTCACCACTGGGGTTCTCAACAAAGGAGAATATGAGGCGGGTATCAGAAAACAGATCTGCAATAGAGACAGTAGATGATCCCGAGATATATTCCATTCCCTTTAATGGAGCACGAGTAGTAAAGGATGCTCATATAATCAAGGAGTTATCCGCTTCATTTACAACTCTTGAGAGGAGAATTCTTTTTGCAATTGAAGATGCTGCTATGAATTGCGGAGCCTCACTTGATACTCTGGCAAAAGAGGATACACGAATAGTTTATGCCACAACAAAGGCAAATATATCACTTATAAAAGATAGTGTGGCTGATTTACCTGCTGAGCTATTTCCGGGAGAGTCGGCAGAGCGCATTAACACATACCTCGGGTTAAAGAGATCCCCACTGGTTATCTCAAATGCCTGTATATCCGGTATAAATGCACTAATTACAGCTTCGCGTCTGATTGAACGCTCAGATTGTGACAATGTTATAGTGATTGGTGCCGATGAGATGACAAGGTTTGTTGTAAGTGGTTTTGAGGCTTTTCACTCAATCAGCCCTACCATCTGCAGACCTTATGACGCATCCAGAGATGGTCTCTCCCTGGGAGAGGCGGTTGGTGTTGTCATACTATCACACAAAAGAGAGTATGCAAAAGATAGCGATCCTGTAATAGTTGAAGGGGGAGCCGTAACAAATGATGCAAACCACCTCTCGGCACCCTCCCGCACAGGTGACGGGCTTGGAACGGCAATGATTAAAGCTCTTGAAAAGTGCTCATTATGCCCCTCTCAGGTAGATTTTATTAATGCTCACGGAACATCTACAAGCTATAATGACGAGATGGAGTCAAAGGCAATACACTGGGCATCACTTGGTAATATCCCTGTCCAGAGCCTTAAACCATATTGGGGACATACATTAGGGGCATCCGGAGTGGTTGAGTCTGTTGCCTCTTTCTGGCAGATGAAAAACTCGCTGCTTCTAGGAACAAAGGGTTACCGGGAGTCCGGAGTTTCAATGGAGATAAATGTTAGAGCAGAAGATACTCCAATGAAATTGAACCGGTGCCTCAAGAGTGCATCCGGGTTTGGCGGATGTAACGCGGCAATCATATTTGCCAGGGAGTCTGCCGCAATCGGAGAAGTGTCTCATAAGGGGAGTGCAAAAAAAGAGCCTGCATATGAGTGGCAAGAGTTATCTCGCTTTATTTTAAAGGGAGAGGGTGACTTTGACAGTGTGATACGGGAGAAATATAAAGAGCTTGAGATGAAAGATATAAAGTTCTTTAAAATGGATAATCTCTCTAAGGCAGGTGTAATAGCAACAGCTTCGTTATTAAGCAATTCCGACATTGATGAGAACAGGAATCCATTTGATTACGGATTCTTTATAGCAAACAGCTCCTCCTCGCTGGATACCGATATTCGTCACCAAAATGAGATATTAACAAAAGGGGACACAAATGTGAGTCCTGCAATTTTTGTGTATACTCTGCCCAATATACTTATGGGAGAGTCTGCAATTCGGTTTAAGTTTCAAGGAGAGAATACTTTTTTTGTCACAACACCACAGAGAAAAGATGAGATAATGGAAGAGCTTATGCTAATAGCCAAAGAGAGTACTCTTAAAGTGGCAGTAATTGGGTGGTGCGATTTTTTTGAAGGGAGATACGATATAGATCTTAAACTCTGTAAAAGAGAAAAATATGAATAGGGACGTTTATGTAGGCGGCCTTGGGGCCATAACAGCTATGGGTGCAGGTAAAGCTGCGCAGCTAAAAGGCCTTATCTCCGGAGAGACAGCTCTTGGCCCTCTTACCCTCTTTGATACCAGTCACGATGTTATTGTAGGCGAGGTGAAACACTCCAACCGGGAGCTTGCGGTTATGGCCGGACTCAAACAGGAGAGAGAGTACTCAAGAACAACTCTGTTGGGTCTTCTCGCTGCTGCAGAGGCGTTGGAAGATTCCGGCGTAAACATAAAGGGACTTAGAGTTGGGTTTATATCTGCAACATCAGTAGGGGGAATGGATATTAGTGAGAACTTTTACAGCCATTACAATAAAGACAGCAACAGAGGAAGACTCAGGCAACTTATTGGTCACGATTGCGGCGCATCAACTCAGTTTATTGCGGAGAGGCTCAGGACAGAAAGTTTTGTAACCACAATCAATACAGCTTGCTCATCTGCCAACAATGCAATAATGATGGGGGCAAGGATGATAAAGGCGGGGCTTTTGGATGCCGTAATTGCAGGGGGTACAGACTCTTTATGTCGTTTTACCATTAATGGTTTCTCCTCTTTGGGCATTCTGGACCGGGAGCAATGCCGGCCCTTTGATGCAACCAGGAGCGGGCTAAATCTTGGAGAGGGTGCCGGCTATCTTTTTCTTCACTCTGCCCGGGTTAAAACCCACCGCCAATACTGCACTGTGGCAGGATATGCCAATGCAAACGACGCTTTTCATCAGACAGCATCCTCTGCAGATGGTGCAGGATCTTATCTTGCAATGAGTGGTGCGTTGAATATGAGCGGACTCAGTGTTCAGGAGATAGGCTATATAAATGTTCACGGTACAGGGACTCCCAATAACGATGCATCTGAGGGGGTTGCGATGAACAGACTTTTTGCCGGAAATACTCCTCCGTTCAGCTCAACAAAAGGCTTTACCGGACATACACTCGGAGCTGCAGGGGGAGTGGAGTCTCTCTTTGCTATTCTTAGTTTAACACAAGGGTACCTTTGGCCAAATTTAAATTTTAGAGAGAGTATTTGTGAGGTTCCGGGTATGGTTCCGATTACTAAAACCACAAAACAAGAGGGGATAACGAGTGTTCTTACAAACTCCTTTGGCTTCGGGGGAAACTGCTCTTCAATAATATTCAAACAGGATAAAAATGGCCAATTATGACAGGCATAAATCTCTATATTAATGGTATGGCCACAATCAATTTTTGTGGAACTGCACAGGAGAGGGCCTTGCAGCCGGAGCCGGACTATAAGCTATATATTCCTGATGCCGGAATAAGAAGAAGGATGAGTCGTGTAATTAAGATGGGAATTTCTTCTGCTCTTATGGCGCTGGAGAGCTCCGGAAGTAATAACATAGACGCAATTGTGACCGGAACCGGCTGGGGTTGTCTTGCAGATACAGAGAAATTTCTCATCTCTATTTTAGACAACAATGAGAGGATGCTAAACCCGGCATCCTTTATCCAGAGCACCTCCAACACAATTGGAGCTCAGATTGCACTGATGTTGAGCGATAATCACTATAACAACACTTTTGTTCACGGAGGAGGATCTTTCGAAGCTGCAATTACCGATGCCTATCTGCTTGCAATAGAGGGCAAAGAGCGAATTCTTGCCGGAGGTTTTGACGAACTCACACCCACTAAAGAGAAACTGTTCAATCGAATGGGTATCTGGAGAAAACATATCAGAGGAGAGGGATCTGCCTTCTTTATTCTCTCTCCCTTTGAGGGAGAGAGATCTGCGGGAAAGATTGTGGCTATGGATACTGTCGGGGGCAATGTTTCCAATAACGAGATTATTAAAAGGAGCAAGGAGTTGCTGGAGAGCCGGGGGACTTCGATTAGAGGAGTGAGAGCCGCTCTTTGCGGAAGAGAGTCTTTGTGCAGCTATTTTTCAGATATGAAGATAGAGACAGAATATTTTAAAACATCCTGCGGAGAGTATCCCACCTCTTCTGCTTATGGACTTTGGAGAGGGCTGAGTTTACTGACAAATGCACAGAGGGGAGATAAGGTGCTTATAATAAACAGCTACCTTAACGAGGCATCCTCTATAATGATAATCGAAAAGTAGCGGGTAAAATATAGATTTTGATAATATTACTGGTCATATTAGCTGTGGTGGTTGCTGCGATGGTACTGTTTGCCGGGTCGCTCAACATAGGTTGGAATCTCTACTTACGCTCTGTTAACAGACTACCCGGGAAGAGTAACGAGGTTATGGTTACCTTTGATGATGGTCCTCACCCTGTTTATACCGGCAAGGTGCTGGATTTACTTGCAAAGAGAGAGGTTAAAGCACTCTTTTTTATGATAGGAGAGAGAGCGGTTGCGAATCCAGAGCTGGTCAAAAGAGTGGCAGACGAGGGCCACACTATTGGGATTCACTCGATGAAACACACTGCAGGATTTACAATAAAATCGGCTATCGGGGTTAAAGAAGATTTGACAAGGTGCAAAGAAGTGCTGGAGGAGATATCGGGCAGAGAGGTGAACTTTTTTCGTCCTCCATACGGAGTTACCAACCCTAATATTGCAAATGCTGTAAAAGCGCTGGGTCTGGTATGTGTCGGCTGGAACATCAGGAGTTTTGATACAGTTATAAGCTCTAACAACAGGGTTGTTAGAAGGGTGGCAGGGAAGCTTTTTCCCGGAGGAATAATTTTGATGCACGACTCCCTTCCGGCCTCTGTTAAGGTTCTGGAGGGGGTATTGGAGGAGATTCAAAAGATAGGGTTAAAAACAACGGTTTTAAAATGAAAAAAGTACTATTTATTGAGATACTATCGCTGTTGTTTGTGGCACAATTTGCAACAGCTCAAGGCGTTCCTTCTTTGTTGTCTGCAAATGAGGCTGCCGCTTTTAACAAGACTCTTACCCAGGTTGCTTCCGGAACAGAGAGTATCAGGGCACATTTTACCCAGCACAAGAGCATACCAATGTTAAAAAACAAAATGATTTCAAAGGGTGTGTTCGTCTACAGGAGAGAAGATAAGATAGCATTTTTGTATAGCGATCCTGTGGATTATCATATGATAATTAACGGGAATAAGTTGAGGGTGGTCTCTCAGGGGAGTGACCGCACCTTGGATCTTAAAAATAATCCGGTTATGAGGGAGGTTAGGGGGCTTATTACGGCTTCTTTTTTAGGAAGAGTGTCCCAGGGGGGCAGCTCTTACAGTGTTGAGTACTTCTCTCTGCCCGGGAGAGTGATTGTTATAGTAACTCCTTTTAACAAACAGCTTTTGTCAGTTATAAAGAAGATATCAATAACCTTTGACTCGGGAAGTGCACAGATTGAGAGATTGCATATTGAGGAGGGTTCAGGAGGTTATACAGAGTATATATTCAGTAATCAAGAGAGAAATATTGTATTGAGTGATGAGATATTCCGTGTTAATTAGCTTTATAACAGGTGTAATATTTGTGAGCAGTTGCTCTCCCGCAGTTAAGGGTGGTGCAAAATACCCTCAGGCTCATTTAAGAGAGGGAGAGAAAATTATACTGTATGATACAGTACCCTCTATTAACACATTTGATTTTGTTTTGTCACATATGGGGAGAGATGTTTCGGGAGTATTGATAATAAAAGTCTCGGAATTAAACCACAAGAGGATAGTGATGACCTCTCTCTTTGGTATGACTCTGCTGGACTTTGAACTGACAGAGGGGGGTACTCTAAAACTTAACTACTCAATAGAACAACTTAACCGAAAGCGGATATTAGATCTGTTAAGAAGAGATTTTGAAACGCTCTTTAACCCATATAATACCAAAGGGGTTAAAAATTTTTACGGAGCCGGTTTAACCATCGACGCCCTTACCAAGGGCCGAGGAATAACTGCGCTGGTAATGAGATTTAACAACTTAAAGGATGGCTTTCCGAGCCAGATAATTATGGACCATCCAAGACTTAAGCTCTCCTTAAAACTTGAAAAAACAAACTATCTCTCTAATGAATCAGACGAATCTCTATAAAATCCAGCCGACCGGGACAGATGCGAATGGCAGCGCACTCTTTGAGATCTCTATAAACAAAGATTGTGAGATTTTTCGCGGCCACTTCCCCACACGACCTGTTCTTCCAGGTGTCTGCTCAATTGAGATTATCAGAGAGTCACTCTCTATTATGGTGGGCAGAGATGTTCATCTGAGCAAAATTTCGCAGTGCAAATTTACCGGGATGGTAAACCCACTGCAAGACAGTGTTTTAAATGCCGTAATTTTGTTAAAGAGCAGTAACCCCCAGGTGGAGAGTGAGGTGGTGGCAGAGATTCTTTGCCGGGGAAGATCTGTTCTTAAACTAAAGGGGTCGTTTTTTACGGGAAGAAGCAGAAAAAAGATCAACTATATAGTTTTGATACCTACATATAATAATTCTGCTACACTGGAAGAGGTTGTTAAAAGTGTAAATGAGATTTGTGAAGATATAGTTGTTGTAAATGATGGTTCCACGGACTCAGCTGCAGAGATTCTCTCTGCACCATGCCTCTCCGGCCTAAAAGGCCTAACAGTTATAACTCACCAAAAAAACAGGGGTAAGGGAGCTGCGCTCAAAAGTGGGTTTGCATTTGCAGCACAGCGGGGGTTCGACTATGTGGTAACCATAGATTCAGACGGACAGCACTATGCATCTGAGATAAATACTCTTTTAGAAGCAACGCATCAAGAACCCGAAACATTATGGGTTGGGTCAAGAGAGTTAGGGTGCAAAAATATGCCGGGAAAGAGCACTTTTGCCAACAGGTTCTCTAACTTCTGGTTCCGGGTTGAGACAGGCATCTCCCTTGAAGATACTCAGAGCGGTTTCCGAATCTACCCACTAAAAAAAATGGGTAAAATAAGGGGGATAACCGGCAGATATGAATTTGAACTTGAGGTGCTTGTAAGGGCTGTGTGGAGTGGGATAGAGGTCAAAAATATACCGGTGAGGGTCTACTATCCCCCCATAGAGGAGAGGGTCTCCCACTTCAAACCTCTTGTAGATTTTACAAGAATCTCTTTTCTAAATACTCTTCTGGTTTTTATTGCTCTGCTCTGGTGGTGGCCGCTCTCTTTTTTCCGCTGGTTCAGCCGCGAGAATCTTAAAGTTTTTATAAAAAAACACATTACCGAATCACAGGAGAGCAACGGAAAGATAGCGAAGTCTGTAGGGTTGGGTCTGTTCTTTGGGATATCTCCCCTGTGGGGTTATCAGATGATTACGGCCGTTGCTGCTGCTCATCTTCTCCGGTTGAACAAAGTTATTGTTCTGGTTTCGTCAAATATCAGTATCCCGCCAATGATTCCGTTTATCCTTTATGGCAGCTTTGCAACCGGAGCAATTATTTTGAGAGAACCACTCTCTTTTATCCCCTCATCTCTCTCACTCACTTCAATTTCGGAGAGTCTTCTCCAGTACCTTACCGGAAGTGTAGTTTTTGCAACTATTACAGGATTGACAGGGTGGCTGGTATCTTACACTCTTCTTAAATTATTCAGGAAAAAGAGACAGTAGTTATGGCAGGAGTCTTTATTACCATATACAGATATCTTCGGGATAGAAAGGCTCTTTTGTGGAGTTCGCTCTTTTTAATTACGGTTGTACTTCTAATCTTCGCGCTAAGGGTAAGGTTTGTTGAAGATCCTACCAGATTCTTCCCTGATAGTGAGGAGGGGGGCAGAGCTGCCACTATCTTTTCCGGGATAAGTGCTAAGGACCGGATTGTGACTCTCTTTGAGTACAACGAAGAATCAAACGGGAGATATACTGTTTCGGGAGATAAATCTATGGACGGTGAGAGGCTAATTGAGGTGGCAACTCTTTTCCAGAGGGAGCTGATGGAGAGGGCAGGAGAGCCTCTTATTAAAAACAGTCGTCTTACGGTTGACCCACAGGAGCTTGAAAGAAGCATCTCCTACATATATGACAATCTGCCTCTATTTATGGAGAGGGAAGACTATTTGAGACTCGATTCTGTTGTTACACCCGAAGCTATAGACCAGCTGGTAAAAGGGGCTCTCCCGATGCTTCTCTCTCCGGCCGGAGGGGCATATGCGCCGCTCTTTGGACGTGACCCGCTTAATATCGGGACACGATTTCTCACTCTGTATGACTCTCTGAGAATGGGGATGAGATTCAGTTTGGTAAACAACCATATTTTTTCCGAAGATATGTCTGCTCTGCTCTATATAATTACACCGCAATCTGGGAGTGGAGAGAGTGGCCGGAATAAAGAACTTGCCGGGATTCTTGGGTACTTAAAGGGAGAGTTTTCAAAACTTGCTCCGGATGTTAAGATCTCCAGTATGGGGGGGCCGGTTGTGGGAGAGTATAATGCCGCAACAATAAAGAGGGACACATACATCACCCTCTCTATTGCTCTTTTTATAATTGCTTTACTCTTTGCATTTGTTTTCCGTGACCTTAGATCTGTTTTGCTTCTCCTGCTACCTGCACTTTTCGGGGCTCTTTTTGCTCTTGCCTTTATGAGTGCAAGAGAGGGTGTCTCTGCAATAGCTATCGGAGCGGGCGCTGCTGTATTGGGCATAGCCCTGAGTTATTCGATACACATTGTGACGCATCTGCGTCACGTATCTTCTGTAGAACAGCTGCTTAAAGAGCTTGCCTACCCCCTTACTGTAGGGAGCTTTACTACTATTGGAGCCTTTGTCGGGTTACTATTTACCCAATCTTCTCTGTTGAGAGATTTTGGACTATTCTCTGCTCTCACTCTAATTGGAACAACCCTCTTCTCTCTTATCTACCTGCCTCATATGCTAAAAATAAGAGAGATTCACTCTGTTGGTATGGTTAACCGGGTGCTTGAGAGGTTTAGTTCACTGGAGTTTGAGAAGAGAAGGTGGCTTCTTTTTGCAATTGCCGCTCTTTTTATCACAGGGGTGGTAATGTCGCCTAAAGTGCGTTTTGAGAGTGATATGCTCAAGCTTAGCATTGAGCCCAAAGATCATATTTACACCACCCAAAGATTTGACTCTCTGTTTGGAGCAGATGAGTCAAGAATTATGCTTCTCTCCATAGGGGAGAGTTTCGATATGGCGGCCCGGAGTTATCGTCTATGCGACTCTCTTATAAACTTATATATTAGAGAGGGCTTAGTGGAGAGGAGTGCATCTCTGTCTGGATTATTGCCTCCCCTTAGGCTGCAGGGAGAACGGCTTGATATATGGCGTGAATTCTGGAGCGGAGGAAAGAGTGAGCGGGTAATCTCATCTCTGATGAAGAGTGCCGGCAGATACGGGTTTAACAGAGATTCGTTTATCGGGTTTTCTAATATGCTCACACGTGATTACCAATACTGTGAATTTGGTGAGCAGGATTATATCTCTCTTCCATCTGCCATAAAGGAGTGGATAGAGGGAGACACCTCCTCTGTTATGCTTGTTAGCCAGCTATTTATAAATGAAGAAAAAAAAGAGGAGGTCTACGGGTTGCTTGCCGGATACAACAATATTGTGGTTGTAGACAGAGCTCACTTTTCGTCGCTATGGGCAAACGGTATTAAGAGTGACTTTAATCTTATTCTACTAATATCTGCACTTCTTGTATTTGTAACATTGCTCATATCTTACGGAAGAGTAGAGCTTGCTCTGCTGGCATTCCTTCCGATGTTTATGAGCTGGGTTATTATTTTGGGTCTTATGGCTCTTTTCGGGATACCGTTTAACATTGTAAACATTCTTCTTGCTACTTTCATCTTCGGGATTGGAGATGACTTTAGCATCTTTGTACTGGACGGCCTCTCATCTGAGTATGAGAGAGGGGCAAAAACCCTTTCGTCACATAAACTTGCAATCTTTTTCTCAACATTAACCGTAATAATAGGTATGGGGGCAATGCTCTTTGCACAGCATCCGGCCTTGCGCTCCATTGCTCTTGTATCTGTACTTGGAATGTGCACAGTATGGATTGTAGCATACACAATCCAACCCACAATCTATCGCTCTCTTATCTCCACCCCGTCAAAAGAGGGTAAGCCCCCGGTTACCTTTATGGGGGTTGTGCTTATGTTACTCACCTTTTCTGTTTTTACCGCGGGTTGTATACTCCTGGGTATTTTGATTGTGATTATTGCCTTTTTTCCGGTTAAGAGATCGTCTAAAAGACTGTTCTTTAGGAAAGTATTGAGAGCGGTTGTTTTTATTCCGGTGAGGCTCTCTCCTAGTGTCAGAATTTTTAAAGAGAATCCGTTTAATGAAGATTTTATCAAACCGGCTGTTATTGTTGTAAACCACCAATCTTTTATAGATATTCTTATGATGCTTTCTCTACACCCTAAGATTGTTATGATGACAAACAGCTGGGTGTGGAACTCTCCTTTCTTCGGTCATATTGTTAGATATGCCGGTTTTCTTCACCAAAAGAGGGGTGTTGATAACCATATTGAGGCAATTAGAGAGAGGGTGGCCGAGGGCTATTCGGTTCTTATTTTTCCTGAGGGGACAAGATCTGCCGATATGAAAATTCACAGGTTTCATAAGGGAGCATTCAAGATTGCCCAGGATTTGTCGCTGGATATTGTGCCTGTAGTAATTTACGGAAACGGTAATCTTCTCTCTAAAAGACAGCCATTCTACATTAAGCCGGGCACTATTGGTTACAGGATTCTTGAAAGAGTTCCATCTGGCAGGAGAGTATCTGATTATGAATATAGTGCTCTCTGTAAGCAGATAAACACAAATATGAGAGAGGAGTACTCTAAACTAAGGGAGAGGTTCGATACTCCGGAGAATGATTTTTTCTACTATGCCACAATGGCCAATTTTATATATAAAGGTCCTGTACTTGAGTGGTATATGAGAGTTAAATTAAAGATGGAGCGCAGATACTCTGCGTTTCATAAGCTGATTCCGCTAAATGCAAGGGTAACAGACTTGGGATGCGGATATGGCCCTTTGTGTTTTATGCTAAGATTGACATCACCATCGAGAGTTATAACGGGAATAGATTACGACCACGAAAAGATAGAGCTGGCAAAGAGTTGTTACACAAGGGGAATCTCATTTATTGAAGGAGATATTAAAGTGTCACCTATTCCGGAAAGTGACGTTTTTATTCTAAGCGATACACTTCACTACCTTTTACCTCAGAGCCAGAAAGCGGTTCTTAAACGGGTTGTGGAGAGTACCGCATTGGGTGGCTTTATTATAGTAAGAGACGGGGATAGCGAGAATTTTAAGAGACACAGGGTAACACAGCTTTCGGAATGGTTTTCAATAAAATTGCTTAATTTTAACAAATCGGTGCAATCGCCCTGTTTTGTGGGTAAGAGCGAATTTCTTTCAACTGCAGCAGAGCTAGGTTGTTCGGTTGAAGTTATGAGCAACGATCTTTATACATCTAACACGATCTATATATTAAGGCCGCAAAATACAGGAGTTTCAAATGAGAAAATTTGATGTAGTAATAGTAGGTGGCGGTCTTGCAGGGCTGGAGTGCGGAGTAATCCTCTCCAAAAAGGGGATGGATGTGTGTGTTCTGGAGCAGAGTGGCCGGACAGGGGGTTTTTTTCAGCCCTTTTTTAGGAATGGAAAGAAGATAGACACATCTATTCACTATGTAGGCAGCTTGGATGAGGGGATGTTTCTCAACACTGTGTTTCGACACCTGGATATCTGGAAAGATCTGGATCTTGTAAGGCTCAACGAAGAGGGTTTCGACAAGGTGCACATTTCGGGTAAAACCTACTCTTTTGCAATGGGGCATAAAAATTTTTCCCAATCTCTGAGTGCAGAATTTCCCAATATGAGCAAGGAGATAGAGCTCTATACCAAGAGATTAAAAGAAACGGGAGCCAATTCGTTAAAAAGCACCCTTAAAGGAGGCGGAATCAGTGCAGATGCTCTTGAGATGCTCTCTTTGAGTGCGTTTGAAGAGATTGAGAGAACAATTCCGGATAGAAGGTTGCAACAGCTTTTGACAGGACACTCTATAATATATTCGGGAGAGAGATCTATGACCCCATTTTACCTGCACGCAATAACCACAAACTCATATCTGGAGGGGGCATATCGGTTTCGTGGCGGGGCAGACACTGTTACCGATGCTTTGACAAAACGCATCAGAGAGAGTGGAGGTGTTGTTATGACAAAGGTGAGATGTACATCTATAATTAGTGATAACAAGATCGTTAAAGGTGTGAGATTAGAAAACGGAGAGGTAATTGAGGGTAAGTATGTGATATCAACTTGCCACCCTTCACAAACTCTCTCTATGGTTGGAACCGACTCCCAATTAAGAAAGGTGTACCGCAACAGGATTAACTCTTTAAGAAACAGCCCGGGTCTTTTTTGCCTCTACCTCATAATGAAACCGGGGGCCTTTCCCTATTTAAATGAGAACGACTATATTTTTGGAGAGAGATCTCACCCGGATACCTCTCCTGCACCTCTCAAAAATGGTATTCTTGTCTCTTTTCAGCCCCCGGTTACAGACAGCAAGTTTGCAGAGGTGGTCACATTGGTAAGAGAGATGGATTGGAGTGAAGTAGAAAAGTGGTCAGATACGGTTGTGGAGATGAGGGGAGAAGAGTACAGAGAGTTTAAGGAGAGGATAAGCAACGAGATGATCTCCCTTGCAGACAGCTGCCTTCCGGGACTTAAGGCTGCGATACTAAACAGTAGCAGTGCCTCTCCGCTTACATTCCGTGATTATTTGGGCACTCCCGATGGAAGTGCATATGGGCTCATGAAGAGTTTCTCCAACCCCCTCTCTTCAATAATTCCGCCAAAAACAAGAGTGCAAAACCTCTATCTTGCAGGGCAAAGTTTGAATTTTCACGGAGTTATGGGTGTTACAGTGACATCTCTTTTAACCTGTTCTGCGATTTTAGGTGCAAATGTGCTTTCCCAAGAGGGAGGAGTTTCTCTCAAAAATATAATAGAAGTATGAAAAGGGCGTTAATTAAAATAGTAAAATACCTGCTGGTTATCGTTACCGGATTAATCCTTCTTATATTTATATCGGGGGTGGTTCTCTATAAAATCGCAGACAGATCTATCCCCGAACTTACTCTTCCCGGCAGTGCTCCGGGTTTAGCTCAAATGGATGGGTACACCTCTTTTGGTGAGTCTGCGTTGAGAAAAAGCGAAGGAGATCTGTGGGAGCTGCATCTTAAGGGTAACCCCTCCCAGAGAGGTCTTGCTTTAGGGGAGCTATGCAGGGAGATGATGTACAGACAGGAGCGTGCATTTGTGAATGAGATACGCTGTATGATACCCTCCGATAGATATCTCGGTTTTCTTAAGTACTTAACAATTATATTCAACAGAAACCTATCTGCAAATATTCCCCGGGAGTATAAACAGGAGATCTATGCTGCCTCTTTTGCCTGCAGCAGTGAATTTGACTTTATTGGAAGTGCATATGAGAGACAACTCAACTATCACGCTGCTCACGATCTTGGACACGCTTTGCAGGAGTATATGCTGGTTGGATGCAGCTCATTTGGTGTATGGGGTAGAAAGACAGCAGACTCATCGCTTCTTTTGGGACGAAATTTTGATTTTTATGTTGGCGACGATTTTGCCAGAGAGAAGATAGTCTCTTTTATCTATCCTCAAAAGGGGTACCGTTTTGCATCGGTAAGCTGGGCCGGTATGGTTGGAGTTCTCTCCGGGATGAACGAGACAGGTCTTACAATAACTCTTAACGCAGCAAAGTCTACCCCCCCAATCACATCTAAGACACCTATCTCTATAATAGCGAGAGAGATTCTTCAGTATGCATCAACAATAGATGAGGCATTTGAAATTGCCCGGGGGATGGAGGCGTTTGTCTCGGAGTCCCTTCTGATAGGTTCTGCTAAAGATGGAGTCGCTGCAATTATAGAGAAGAGCCCCGGCGGAACACATCTCTTTCGACCCGAAGGGGATATGATTATCTCCACCAACCATTTTCAATCGGAGGAGTTTTTGAACAACTCTAAGAACCAAAAATCCATAGAGAGCATTGAGGGGAGCCACTCAATGTACAGATATAAAAGACTGGAACAGTTGATTGAACAGAGTGCACCACTCACCCCGGCAGCAGCAGCAGCAACACTGAGGAACCACAGAGGATTGGCAAACAAGGAGATTGGGTTAACCAATGAGATGTCTGTAAATCTGTTTATTGCCCATCACGCTGTGATATTCCAGCCCCAAAAACTTCTAATGTGGGTAAGCTCTTCGCATTGGCAGCTTGGAGCGATGGTGGCATACGATTTGGGCCGGCTGTTCTCTAATGAACGGCCTGCGGGAACCCCTTCTCTCTCTGCATTAAGGGATGAGCTTGCAATTGAAGCCGACTCTGTCGCCCTCAATAACATCGTTCCGCTGGTAAGAGAGTATAGGACGAGAGCCGCATTTATACAGGATGCCGTAAAAGAGAAAAAAGAGATTGACAGTGTTGTTACAGAGAGATTTTTAAAGATTAACTCACACTACTACTTTACTTATGAACTACTGGGCGACTACTATCTTGCCCGTGGAGAGAGAGAGATGGCGGCAAAGAATTATATCAAAGCATTAGAGTCAGATATTCCCTCCCCGGCCACAGGAGAGATAATCGCTAAAAAGTTAAAATCTATAAAGAGATGAAAAGAGATCCCTTGATTCAATTTAAAAGCAGGGAAGAGATTGGACGCTTCCAGGATGAGTCACTCAAAGAGAGCCTTACATATATCTCCGGAAACTCCCCCTATTATAAAAGGTTGTTTAGAGAGGCTGGAATCGATATAAACTCCATAAAAGGGGTAGAAGATCTGGCAAAGATTCCTACCACCTGTAAGCAAGATCTTCAGATACATAACAGCGATTTTTTGTGCGTACCAAAGGAGATGATAAGGGACTTTGTAACTACATCCGGAACACTCGGTGATCCTGTAAATTTTATGCTCACAGAGAATGACCTTCAGAGACTTGCATACAACGAAAAGATATCTTTCTCTACAGCAGGGTGTTCTCGGGGGGATGTTATTCAACTAATGACCACTATAGATAAAAGGTTTATGGCAGGTCTTGCCTATTTTTTGGGAGCAAGGGAGCTTGGGGCAGGTATAATAAGGGTAGGCAACGGGATTCCGGAACTCCAATGGAGCTCTATCAAGAGTAACTCTCCATCTGCTTGTATTGTAGTACCCTCTTTTTTGATTAAATTGGCTGAGTTTGCAGAGAAAAACGGAATAGATTACAGCTCCTCTTCTTTAAAGAGGGCAATCTGTATCGGAGAGCCACTAAGGGAGGTAGATTTCTCAGAAAACACTCTCACAAAGAAGATTATGCAAAAATGGCCAAATATTTCACTTCACTCAACCTATGCCTCTACCGAAATGCAGAGCTCCTTTACAGAGTGTGAATATCTCTGCGGGGCGCACCATCAAAGTGATCTTGTTGTTATAGAGATACTTGACGAAAACGAAAACAGGGTTGCAGAGGGGGAGACAGGAGAGCTTGTAATCACAACTCTGGGTGTTGAGGGTATGCCGCTTGTGAGATTTAAAACAGGAGATATCTGTATGGCCTTTTACGAGCAGTGCAGATGCGGGCGTAACAGTACCCGTTTAAGCCCTATAGTTGGCAGAAAGGGACAGATGATAAAATATAAGGGAACAACTCTTTATCCATCTGCACTTTATGATATTCTTGATAATATAGAGGGTGTGATTAATTATCAGGTACAGATCTATACAAACTCAATAGGCACAGATGGTATTCTTATAAAGATTGGGGCAGTTAACCCTTCGCTCTCCTTTGAGAAGGTGATAACAGAGCATTTTCGTGCCAGAATAAGGGTTGCTCCGGAGATCAGGTTTGAGCCGGTAGAGCTGCTCTCCAAAGCAATTCAGCCGGAGGTGAGCAGAAAGCCTCTTAAGTTTATAGATATGCGTGAATCGGTTTAAATTATAAAAAATGAATAAGTTTTTAACTATATATCTCTCTCTTTTACTCCCTTTTGGGTTTATCTATGGCTCCTCAACGGAGAAGGAGTTTTTCCTGGCGCTGGCAGAGCACTCAAAGAGCGTATCGACAGTTTCGGGAAACTTTGTTCAGAAAAAATTTATTACAATTCTCAACGACAGTGTGGAGTCAAAGGGCCTTTTCTATTACAAGAGAGCGGGTAATATGAGGTTTGACTACACCTCTCCAAAAGAGATGTCAGTAGTAATCACTCCTTTGAGACTCTACATAGTATCTGCAGGTAAAACCAACACCTTTTCGCTTGAGTCACAAAAGGGGCTCTCAGATCTCGCTGCCGTTATGGAGGCCTGTATTGGTGGAGATATCAAGTCAATTCCTGCCGGATATAGTGTATCATACTCTTTCAGGGAAAAAAGACACAGGCTGGAGATAACTCCAAACAGAGTTAACACCCAATCTCCTTACTTAAAAATTGAGATGGTCATTAATCCGTCAAATTTCTCACTGGAGCAACTGACACTTTGGGAGAGGAGTAAAGATTACACTATCTACAGATTCTCCGGAGCAATCGTCAACCCCTCTGTTTCACTTTCAATGTTTCAGTTATGACAACAAACGATACCAAAACCCCTCATATTGTAGTTTTTCACTACTCTCAAACAGGACAACTAACCTCCATTCTTAACTCTCTTACAAAGCCTCTTGAGGTTATGGGATGCAGAGTAACCTATAAAGATATTGTTCCGAAGATCCCTTTTAGATTTCCCTGGAGTGAGCAGGATTTTTATGAATCCTTTCCTGAGTCAAGGCTTGAGATACCGGCAGAAATAGAGCCGATAGATTATTCGGATGTTAAGGATGCAGATCTGGTTATTCTGGGCTATCAACCCTGGTTTCTTGCTCCCTCAATACCCTTCTCATCTTTTTTAGGTGAGAGTAGTACCGGGAGCTACCTTTCCGGGAAAAGGGTACTTACAGTAATAGGTTCAAGGAATATGTGGATATCTGCTCACATTAGTGTTGGAGAGAGGCTTCGGGAGTATGGATGCAATTGGGTCGGGAATATTGCGCTGGAAGACAGACATAATAACCTAATAGGTGTACTTACAGTTTTTCGCTGGCTTATAAAGGGAGAGAAGGGTGCTTCTCGTTTTCTTCCTCCGGCAGGAGTTTCCGATGCAGATATTTTAAGTGTAGCAGATATAGCTCCAAGTATATATGAGGCAATAACCTGTGGTAACTGGAGTTTAATACAGGGAGAGATTGTGGAGAGGGGTTTGGTTCAGTTTCACCCCGGGCTCTACTTTGTGGAGATTAACGGGAATCGTCTTTGGGGAAAGTGGGCTAAGTTTGTAATTAAAAAAGGGGGGTACAGAGATCCGCGCAGAGCCTTTCGTCTTAAGTTGTTTAAATACTATCTCAATACTGTAATCTTTGCCGTATCTCCATTTGGTTCGCTCTTTTTCCTGCTCACATACCCATTAAGAGTTGCCGGACTAAGGAAAATTGGCCAAAAAATCCTATTTTTACAGAGTTAATAATTGAGATATGGATTTTGTATATATAACTAAAACTGCCTCTTTTTTGCCAAACGAACCTGTAGAGAGTGCACATATTGAGGAGTATCTGGGGATGGTGGGGGGTAAGCCCTCTAAAGCACAAAATCTCATATTAAGAAATAATCAAATTAAGACTCGTTATTATGCCCTTGACAAAGAGCAACGTGTGACGCACTCTTCGTTTGATATGGCTAAGCTTGCCATAGAAAAGCTCTTTGACCAGAATCTAAATGCAGATACAATTGAGCTTCTTGCTGCCGGTACTGCATCGCAGGAGATGATTATGCCCTCTCACGGGGTGCAGATTCACGGAGAGATGGGTGGCAACAAAAATACCGAGGTTGTCTCTTTCGCAGGATCGTGTTGTAGTGGTATCCACGCTCTCAAATATGCTTCAATGGCAATTGCTTCAGGGGATAAATCTAATGCAGTAGCTGTTGCTTCCGAGAGATTCTCTGCCTGGATGAGGGGCTCCTTTTTTAATGAGGAGTTTGAGAATCTCAAGCGTCTGGAGCAGGACCCTATGATTGCTTTTGAGAAGGATTTTTTGCGCTTTATGCTCTCGGATGGTGCATCTGCCCTCCTTTTAAAGAACACTCCCGCAGAGTCGGGACTCTCTCTAAAGGTTGAGTGGATTGAACTCACCTCATACGCCAATACAATGCCAACCTGTATGTATGCAGGTGCAGATTATAACAGTGATGGAGAGCTCCTGGGATGGTGTGGTTTTCAGGAGAGGGATTGGACCGGGCGATCTCTGTTTGCTTTAAAACAGAATACGAAGTTGCTGGGAGAGAATATTATCAAACTTGGTGGTCGCTTCCTGATGGAGGTGGTACAAAAGAGGGAGCTAAAACAGGAGGATATAGATTGGTTTCTTCCGCACCTCTCTTCAATGTATTTCCGTTCAAAAATTTTTCAGGAGCTCGACTCTCTTGGCTTTACAATTCCGCAGGAGAGGTGGTTTGTCAATCTTCCTGCAGTTGGTAACATCGCCGCCGCATCTGCCTTTATAATGATTGATGAGCTCTTTAGGAGTGGCCGACTAAAAAAGGGAGAGAGGATTCTTGTGATGGTTCCCGAGAGTGCAAGATTTTCATATGCTTTTGTTTACCTAACTGTTTGCGATAATGAAGGTTAATGAAGTTCCTCAGGATGGCAGGATATTAGAGAGTTCCGGGGTTCGGGATCTCTGTTATGCTACAGATGAAAATGGAGACTATAAACAGGTTATCAGTGTTGGTTGGGATGCTAAGATTGTGGCTCTGGATTTTACCTGGGAATCAATCTATCAGGAGTGCGAAGAGATAAAAAAGGAGGTTCTCTCCGGAGATAAGAGTCCTCTGGCCTATCATCTTCACCGTCTTGTGATGACACCTGAGATTTTGTCGGACTATAGTGGATTCTCTAAGAGAGAGATTAAAAGATGGTGCAGGGCAAAGCACTTTAATAAATTGTCCGGAGAGCAGCTTAGCCGGTTGGCTTCTGCTCTTAGAATCAGTGTTGAACAACTTACCTCTTTAGATTAATATGCAGCTGGACTTTATTCACAAACCATCCGGTCATTGCGAGAATGGTGTTGTAAGCAATCTTTTACGTTATTATGGAGTTGAGATGAGTGAGGCTATGGTTTTTGGACTGGGCTCAGGTCTCTTCTTTGCCCATATGCCATTTATTCGTCTTCACGGTATGGCTGTCACCTCTTTTCGTCCGCTTCCCGGGGATATCTTTTCCAGAGTTCTTTCTCTTTTGAATATTAAAATTAAGCGATATAAATTTCGCGACAGAGATAGATCTATGCGTGTTTTGGACTCCCTGCTCGAGAGGGGTATTCCGGTGGGTATGCTTGTTGGTGTTTACCATCTGCCATACTTTCCAAAGGAGTACAGATTCCATTTTAACGCCCATAATATCTGCGTGACGGGAAAGGAGGGAGATGTTTATACGGTCTCAGATCCTGTTGTTGTAGATAAGTGCACTCTAACTTACGATGAGCTTAAAGTTGTAAGGTTTGCAAGCGGGACCTACCCGCCAAAAGGGAGGATGTATCATATTGCAGATGTAAGCTCTAAGAGAGGGGTTACGAAGGATGCAATTCGCAGGGCAATATTGAAGAATTGCAACAGTATGCTTAATATTCCGATTCCTATGTTCGGGGTAAAGGGCATTAGGTTTCTTGCCGGAAGAATGCGTAAATGGGAGAGAAGAATGGGCTCCAAAAGGGCGGCGCTCAACCTTGCTCAAATAATACGGATGAACGAAGAGATTGGAACAGGTGGTGCGGGTTTCCGGTTTATTTATGCCGCTTTTCTACAGGAGGCAGCTGTTTTGATGAATAACCCGCGGCTACGGGAACTATCTGCCCAAATGACAACTGCCGGAGATATGTGGCGGGAGTTCTCCTACAATGCAGCCCGTTTAATCAAAAAACGGGATGCCGAACCACTCACCTACGACCAGTTAGCAGACAAGCTAATAGCGATTTCTCAAAAAGAGGAGGCTATCTTTAGGGAACTTGCAAACATATGCAGATTATAAAAAATGATATAATGTCAGAAGATCCAATCTATGTTATAGATATTGAGGGGCTGGTAAAGAGATATAAGGGCAGGGTCAACCCGACTCTTAATGCTCTCTCTTTAAAGGTAGAGAGGGGATCTCTTTTTGGTTTGGTTGCTCCAAATGGGGCCGGCAAATCTACAACCATAGAGATTATGTGCGGCTTAAAGAGTTTTGACAGCGGGAGTGTGAAAATCAATGGACTTTCTGTAAAAGATTCATTATCTGTAATTAAAACCATAATTGGATTAGTTCCGCAGGATATCGCTCTTTTTCCCTCTCTCACAGGAAGAGAGAATCTTCGGGTTATAGGGGGAATTTACGGGATTGACTCAGTAGAGCTTAAGCCTCGTATTGAGGAGCTGCTTGCTCAGTTTGGACTGACCAATAGTGCAGATAAGCCTGTTAACGAATTCTCCGGGGGGATGAAGAGGCGCATTAACCTGATTGCAGGGCTGATTCACCGTCCACAAATTCTTATTTTGGATGAGCCCACGGTTGGGGTTGATGCCCAGTCGAGAAATCTTATTCTGGAGGAGCTTGTAAAGATCAACAGAGGGGGAACAACGGTTATGTTTATATCTCACTACCTGGAGGAGGCGGAGTCAATTTGTGACAGAGTTGCTTTAATGGATGGGGGAAAGATTGTCCTGGAGGGCAACCCTGCTGAGCTCACAAAGCAACATCCGGATTGTAAAAATCTTGAATCCCTATATTTTAAGCTCACGGGAAAACAGATGAGGGATACCTATGAGTAGGGATATGAGTAGTTTTAAAGAGGTAATAAAGAGTAATATTTCAGGAGTGAATACTTTTTTTGCAGGCATAAGGAGAGTTTTTTTTGGCAGAATGAGGTACCTTCTGCTGAAGGATTTTATTATGCTCAGGAGGGATATCGGGGGGATTATTCTGATGTTTGTGATGCCCATAGTTCTGGTTGTACTTATGGCTAATCTTCAGGAGAGTACCTTTAATGTTGTTAAGGGGGTAAAGATTCCACTGTTTCTGGTTAATAACGATGTTGATGAGCTGGGTTCTGCTATCGAGAGAGAGATTGAGAGTTCCGGCGTTTTTGAGATTACCAGGGGAGAAGGGAGTTCGGTTTCAGAGATGGAGATGAAAATATCTGCAAGTGAATATCTGCTTGGAATATTCATTCCGAAGGGGGCTACACAAAAAATAAAGGGGAATGTTCAGCGTTATGTTTTGAGTGCCTTCAATGGTATAGAAAAGGCACCTTTAAAAGAGGATGTCAAACTTACGATTATGGTTGACCCTACAGCTAACGGTTCGTTTTACGCTCTTATTATGAGCACAATACAAGAGAAAGCGCAAAAAGTGCAATTTGCCTTTATTATGAAAGAGATAACTTCTCAGGTTAACGATATCTCTCCGGTTGTAATTTCGGCAGATAATTTCTCAGGAGAGCAGTTTACGGTTGACGCAAAGTTTGCTATTCCACAAGAGAGCAATATTGTGCCCAATGCAGTACAGCATAACATACCTGCGTGGAGTCTTTTTGCAATATTCTTTATTGTTGTATCTCTTGCCTCAAATATCATCAAAGAGAGAGAGGGCGGTAGTTTTACACGTCTTTTAACAATGCCCTGCACATATACAGAGTACCTTTTAAGTAAGGCCATTATATATCTGGTAGTTGCTTTGTTGCAATTTGCAATTATGCTGCTTATAGGGTTCTACCTCATTCCATATATAGGGCTACCGGCTCTCGAACCGGGGCACTCCCTCTTCGCGCTTATCTTTATGGCTCTCTCTGCCGCAGTGGCAGCAATAGGATACGGCATAGCAATAGGTAATATTGCCAGAACAAACCAGCAGGCATCTGTCTTTGGAGCGGTCTCTGTTGTGATTTTCGCTGCAGTTGGCGGCATTTGGATTCCTATCTTTATAATGTCACCTTTAATGCAGTTTATAAGCAGGTTCTCTCCTCTCAACTGGGGGATGTCCGGTTTTTATCAGATATTTCTAAAGGACGAAGGTCTGCTCTCTGTTCTGCCATACGGGGGTGCACTTTTGCTTTTTGGAGCAATATGTTTTATTGCAGCACTGCTATACAAAAGAAGATACAGTCACTACTCATAAATAGATATTATCAGTAAATAAAAACTATAATTTATTAGACACCAACTATGGAACAAAAGACAGTAGATCAAATTATTGATCAGCTAAAACTACAAATTATTGCAGCCCTCAACCTTGAAGAGATAACTCCTGAGGATATTGATGCCGATGCTCCACTGTTTGGAGAGGGCTTGGGTCTGGATTCAATTGATGCCCTTGAACTTGTAATTCTCTTAGAGAGAGAATATGGTATACGGATGGAAGACCCGAAAGCCAATAAAGAGGTTTTCCGCTCGGTAAGAACCCTTGCAGAGTATATTGTAGCCTACAAAGAGAAGCTTTAACTCCTTAACAGGCTGTTAAGAAGAACGATTGAGATTGCGATTGGAGCTAGGAATTTGATGACCAACATAATTCCGGTGAAGAGAGATTTTCTCAGAGCAATGGTGCCACCGTTGGTAAGCTCGTCAAGAACATCTGCACGTTTCATTCTCCATCCGACAAAAAGAACCACCAGCAACCCGCCCACAGGGAGCAGAATGTTTGAAGAGGTGTAGTCGAACAGATCGAAGAAGCTCTTTCCAAAAAGGGTAACATCTGCCAGAGCACCCTGAGAAAGGGAGCTGAATGTGCCGAACACACCTATTATCACAAATGTTACTACCACTGCAACTTTCCGGGTCATCTTTAGCTCCTCTGTAAAGTAGGCAACAACAACTTCAAGAAGAGAAATTGCAGATGTTACTGCTGCAATAAGGAGGATAAAAAAGAACGCAACGGCAATAATATTTCCAAACGGGAGCTGTGCAAAAACTTGAGGAAGAGTTATAAATACCAGGCTTGGCCCCTGCCCAGGAGGGATTCCAAATGCAAATACGGCAGGGACAACGGCAAGTCCGGCAAGAATTGCGAAGCCGGTATCTGCCGCAACAGTCATAAAGGAGATCTTGAAAAGGTTCTCCTTTTTATTTACATACGAACCGTAGGTGATGATGCAACCCATCCCCAGACTCAACGAAAAGAAAGCCTGGCCAAGAGCGGCAAGCATTGTCTCTCCTGTTATCTTTGAAAAATCCGGATGAAAGAGAAATTTAACCCCTTCTCCTGCACCGTCAAGGGTTAATGAGCGAATTGCCAGCAACAGAACCAGGACAAAGAGAATGGGCATAAGAACCTTTGAATATTTTTCAATCCCGTTTTTAACGCCGGCAACAACAATCATTGCAGAGATTGCTAAAAAAAGAAGGTGCATAACTACCGGCATAAACGAAGATTGAGAAAACCCCGAAAACTGTGAAGAGAGAGAAGAGTTGTCCGATGTAAGGAAAGAGGGAGAAAATGACTTAAAGATATACTCAAGAGTCCACCCCCCTACAACGCTGTAAAATGACATTATACAGATTGATGCAACCACACTTATGATACCTATGGAGAGCCATCCAGATTTTGGAGCTATCTTCTTAATTGCACCAAAAGCATTGGACTGAGTACGCCTGCCAATGATGAACTCCGAAAACATAATGGGCATACAGAGCAGAATCACGAAAAAGAGATATAGAAAAATGAATGCAGCCCCGCCATTTGTTCCCACCATATATGGGAACCGCCATAAATTACCCAGTCCTACTGCCGAACCGGCCACTGCGACAAGAACTCCGAACCGGCTTCCGAAACCGTCTCTCTTAATAGTTGACATATTTTAAAGTTTAAGTTTTTTACACTGTTCCAACAAAGATAAAAAAATGTTGGTTTTATGAGTAAATTTGTATGATTTGCAAATTAAACAGGCCAATAGAAACAAGATATGGAAAACAAGATATGTAAACTTTTTGGGATAAAGTACCCTATTATACAGGCCGGTATGGTTTGGTGCAGCGGCTGGCGTCTTGCCTCTGCTGTTAGCAAAGCCGGCGGTTTGGGGCTTATCGGTGCCGGCTCTATGCACCCGGATAACCTGAGGCACCATATAAAAAGTTGTAAAGCAGCTTTGCAAATTTTAGCAGATGCAGACCCAAAGGGAGCAAAATGGCTCCCATATGGTGTTAATGTGCCGCTTATGTACCCGCAGGTGGAGGAGATTATGAAGATAATTGTTGAGGAGGGAGTGCCTATTGTATTTACATCTGCAGGTAGCCCTAAAAAGTGGACACCCTTCTTAAAGTCCCACGGGATAATTGTGGCTCACGTGGTATCAAGCTCTCTTTTTGCGGTAAAGTGTGAGGAGGCAGGAGTGGATGCTGTTGTTGCAGAGGGGTTTGAAGCAGGCGGTCATAATGGGCGCGAAGAGACCACCACATTCTGTCTCATTCCTCAGGTTAGAGAAGCGATAACAATACCGCTTATTGCTGCCGGAGGTGTGGCCTCCCGCGCAAGCTACGATGCCGCCTTTGCTCTTGGGGCAGATGGTGTGCAGATAGGTACTAGGTTTGCATTATGTACAGAGAGCTCTGCCCACCCTGCATTCAAGGAGAGGTGCCGTGGCCTTAAAGAGGGCGAGACGAAATTACTGCTAAAAAAGCTTGCCCCGGCAAGACTTGTAGATAACGAATTCTCAAGAGCTGTTCAAGAGGCCGAAAACCGGGGCGCATCTGCCACAGAGCTGGAAGAGCTTCTCGGTCGCGGCCGCGCCAAAAAAGGGATATTCGAAGGCGACCTGGAAGAGGGCGAGCTTGAGATAGGGCAGGTGGCATCAATGATTAGAAAAGAGGAGAGCGTTGCAGATATCTTGAACGAGCTAACCTTGCCAAGGGTCGTGGGGCTTGGCTCAAAATGAGGCATATAAACAGTTTTATAAAAAAAAACCGCCTTCAAAGGCGGTTAAATTAGTCTAAATAGTTGGTTATCAAGAAAGTCCCACGACCCTTGGCAAGGTTATTCAAATCTTGCAGATACCTCTTCCCAATTGATTACACTCCAGAATGCCTCAATATAATCCGGGCGTTTGTTCTGGTATTTGAGGTAGTATGCGTGCTCCCAAACATCCATTGCAAGAATTGGAGTGCCCTTTTTCTCGGCAACATTCATAAGCGGATTGTCCTGATTAGGAGTTGATGAAACAAAAAGGTTGCCCTTCTCATCTTTGCTCAGCCAGGCCCAGCCACTTCCAAAACGAGTTTTGCCCGCATCAGAAAACTGCTTTTTAAGCTCATCCATAGAGCCGAAAGCCTTTACGATAGCCGCGTGAAGCTTTGCAGATGGTTTACCTCCGTTAACTTTCATATTGCCCCAGTACAGATGGTGATTGTAGAATCCTCCACCGTTGTTTCTGACAGCAGCAGGGAGGTCGCTTATATTGGCAAAAATCTGCTCCAGAGACATAGACTCCATCTCTTTGCCCTTAATTGCGGCAACGAAATTGTCAAAATATGCTTTATGGTGCTTGCTGTAGTGAATCTCCATTGTCATCTTGTCGATGAATGGCTCAAGCGCATCGTATGCGTATGGAAGTTGCGGGAACTCATTTTTATTTAGTGTGTTCATACTCTTTTGTGTTTTTGAATTAATTTCATTCTTTGTGTTATCCTTCTCTCTATTTGTTTCTGAGCTGCCTTGTGCAAAAGCCCCAACAGGCAATGCAAAGATTACAGCCATTAATAATATGCGTTTCATAATGCAGATGTTAATTTTTTCTGTTTAGAGTAAAACAGAAAAAATGAGAGATAGTTCAAAAGAGTAAAATCAAACCCGGGCAAATAGAACAAATTCAAAAGGGGATTCAAAGTTTTCGCCACGGTCAAAGGATTCGCGGGAGATCTCTCTCCACTCGTTTTGGTTTACAGCAGGGAAAAAGGTATCTGCATAGGCTATATTGGTGTGAACCAGAGTCAGATAGAGTTTATGTGCATATGGAAGTGTTTGCCGGTATATCTCACCGCCGCCTATGATAAAAACCTCTTGAGCAGAGTTGTTGGAAACATTGTGTTTGACAGGTTGCCCGGAGATGTTGGGTTGCACAGGTTGCCCGGGAACGGCTGTGGGCTCTTTAGCCGCGGCGGCAAGGGCCTGCTCAATTGTGGAGTAAACCTCTACTCCCGGATTTTCGGGTGAATTGCTGCCCGGATTTGCGGGTGAGTTGCTGTCGGGATTAGCGGGTGAATTGCTGTCGTAAATTGCGGCAAGGCTGCGGCTAATTACAATGTTGCGGCGGTTGGGGAGGGGTTTGCCCAATGACTCCCAGGTTTTGCGCCCCATTATTACGGTGTGGCCCGAGGTTATACGCTTGAAGTAACGGAGATCTTCCGTTATGTGCCATAGGAGCTGGTTGTTGCGCCCGATGGCGCCGTTATCTGCAATTGCTGCTATTATTGAGATTGTCATTATTACCTTTCTAAATTGATTCTGTATTACCTATACTAAATTTGTGCCCCCCGTTTAAACTGCAATGGGGGCTTTGATGCCGGGGTGTGGGTCATAGTCTTCCAGGGTAAAGTCCTCATAGCGGAAGTCGAAGATGTTTTTTATTTGCGGGTTGATGACCATTTTTGGAAGCGGGCGAGGTTGGCGTGAGAGTTGGAGGGCCACCTGGTCAAAATGGTTAGTATATATGTGGACATCTCCAAATGTGTGGATAAATTCACCGGGTTTTAAATCGCACACCTGGGCAACCATCATTGTGAAGAGAGCATAGGAGGCGATATTAAAGGGAACACCCAGAAAAAGATCTGCACTTCGCTGGTAAAGCTGGCAGCTCAGCCGGCCATCTGCAACATAGAACTGAACCAGTGCGTGGCAGGGAGGAAGCGCCATAGACTCAATCTCCCCCACATTCCAGGCGGAGATAATATGACGACGTGAATCCGGGTAACTCTTTATCCCTTCAATAAGAGCAGATAGTTGATCTACCGACCCGCCATCTGCCCGCCTCCACGAGCGCCACTGACTACCATAGACCGGTCCCAAATTTCCATTTTTATCTGCCCACTCATCCCATATAGTTACTCCGTTGTCATTAAGATACTTAATATTTGTGTCGCCCTTTATAAACCAGAGAAGCTCGTAAATAATTGAGCGCAGATGCAATTTTTTTGTGGTCAATAGAGGAAAGCCGTCGTTGAGGTCAAACCGCATCTGATATCCAAAAACACTTTTTGTTCCGGTACCGGTACGGTCACTCTTTAGGATGCCGTTTCCCATTATATGTTCAAGTAGAGAGAGATATGTTTTCATTCTAAATAGATTTTGTGCCCCGGAACCGATTCGTGAGGCTAATGCAAATATAGCCAAATATGGGTCATAAGAAAAGAGATGTCGGTCTCAATAATTTGGATAATTTTGCAATAAATATGTGGAGTCTCCAAATGAAAAAATATCTCACCGTAATATCGTCGTTCATAGTGATGCTTTGCTTGGGGAGTATGTTTGCCTGGAGCGTTATAGCAAGGGAGTTGGCAAATGATTTTGGGTTCTCCCTTTCAAAAACACAACTTGTATTCGGGGTTTTCTTCACCTTTTTTCCTATCACTATGTTGCTAGCAGGAAAACTGGAGAGAAAAACAGGGCCAAAACTCCTGGTTCTAATATCTGCAGCACTTTTTACGGGAGGATATCTGTTAAGCTCTCTCTCCGGGGGCAGCTATCCTCTGATTCTTACCGGTATGGGTGTTCTATCGGGAGCAGGAACCGGATTCGGATATCTTGCAGCATTAACAGTACCGGCCAGATGGTTTCCTCAGAGGAAAGGGCTTATAACCGGAATAGTGGTTGCAGGATTTGGTCTTGCTGCCGTGTTCTTCTCATTTTTTGCAGAGCATTTGCTTAACTCCGGCAAGAGCGTGCTGGAAACGTTAAAAATAATTGGACTTTCTTATGGGGCAATAGTGACTGTGATGGCGCTTTTCATTTACAACCCGCAGGGCTACGGGGAGGAGGATAGGGTAAAAATAGACTACAGCTTTCTAAGGACAAGAGCATATGTAAAGCTCTTGATAGGGTTTTTTATGGGGACCTTTGCCGGACTTCTTGTAATAGGGAGCCTAACGGCCATTGGAGCTCAAAATAATATTGAGAATCATATTCTAGTGCTTGGTGTCTCGGGTTTTGCATTGGCGAATTTCCTGGGACGCATCTTGTGGGGATTTCTCAGTGATTACATTGGGTCAAATCTCTCTGTGCTGCTGGCTTTAACTTTCCAGGCAATATCGATCTTCCTCATAGGACACATTACCCTAACTCCGTCACTATATCTGCTTTTTGCAGCACTTATCGGCTTTGGCTTCGGCTCAAATTTCGTGCTCTTTGCCAGAGAAACAGCTCAGTTGTTCGGGCTAAAAAATTTCGGTTCAATCTATCCATACGTCTTTTTAGGATACTCATTAGCCGGGATGCTGGGGCCTGTTACAGGAGGATTACTATACGATCTGCTCAATGACTTTTCGCTCCCAACCGCCATAGCAGCCGGAATGAGCCTCATCGGTGCATTGGTGGCTAATCTTTTTAAAAAATCTCAACCAGTATGAATGAACAACTTTTGTTAAGAGACGAAAATATCTTCCCGGACGAAGATGTACTAAAAACAGTTTTGGGTGATCTATATCCGGTTTATCGTGAATTTATAGAGATAGTTACAGGAGAGAAGTACTCTCTTGAGACACAATGGAACTACTACAAAGATGGCAAATCGTGGTTGTGCAAGGTTTCAAAAAAGAAAAAGACAATCTTGTGGCTCTCGGTGTGGAGTGGATATTTTAAAACCGGATTCTACTTTACCGAGAAGAGCATGGAGGCAATATTGGCGCTGGAAATCGAGAAGGATTTGAAAGAAACATTCTTATCTACTAAGCCAATAGGGAAACTCAAACCTCTGGTTATTGACATTAGCAGTAGAGAGCAATTGAAAGATGCTTTGGCAGTAGTTGGCTGCAAGAAATTAACTTGTTAAGGGGCTTTGGGCTCCTTCAAAACTAATTTCCAACTCTTAAATCACGGCCAAAAGTATTATAGTAATATAGTCCGGTAATGTTCTCCTCCGGAATAGATCCATATATATGATATTTGGAGTAAGCGATTGGATTAAAAAGCAATAACTCCTTTTTATCTATTATGTAATTGAATTCACGCATTATGAAATCATCTGAGAGCTCCATATTATACTTCAAACTCATCCTACCACTGTTTATAGACCATATTCCATCAAGTTTATTGGCCATATCTCCGAGCAAGGCATCTCCACTTATTTTTTTTGGAGAGTCAAAATTTAATATATAAATCCAAAGATAATCTCCAGAATATCTGTAATCTTTAAGTTTAAAGGTCTCACCTCTCTTCAGCTCTATTTTTGAAGCCACTAAATCAACAGTTATGTTTACCGGAATACCTTCGTGAACGATTGATATATCACACTTGAACTCTCCGTTGTCAATTTGACCTAAAGGAAAATTAATTTCGTAAGATTTGTTCTTGTAATATAGCCACTTTGCCTCAAATCCAATTTCGCGATTAAGAGAGAATCTTCTGGTCGGATATGAGCTATATCTATTGTCGCAATTGATAAGGGTTTGACCGTTAACTACTACTGTTCCGCGCCAGGGAGTTGAGTGAAGATCGATATAAGTAAAATCCTTAAGAGCGGTAAACTTAAAATAGGAGTCACCACGATACCACTCACCTTTAAGGCTATTCATTAAAGTTGTCTCTTTTTCACATCCTGTCAGGGATATGAGTGCCAGAAACAATAGGGAAAGCAGATGTTTTTTCATAATTTGAGTGTTTAAATGAGAGGAGAGTGTTAAATATTAGATAATTAAGAGCAGTTTTCAACCGGTATTATACTATAGATGCAAAAAAGTGCACTTTCGTTGCATAATTATTTTAATTGCCCATATTAATCAATTAACTAATTTTGCTATGTGTAATAAAATGCCGGACAAGATTATGGCAATACCAACAACAAGAGCAAAAGAGTGTGCAGATATCTCAATAGATATCGAAAAGTGCAACGGGTGCGGGTTATGCGTATCTGTGTGCAAAGACTTCAGCCTGATTATAGAAGATGGTAAGGTGAAGGTGAGTAAAACACCGCTATTCGGTTGTATTGCTTGCGGCCACTGTATGGCCATCTGTCCAACCGGAGCAATAGAGATTCACGGACGGGAGCTCTCACCGCAGGATCTTTTTGACCTGCCACCAAAAGAGAGTGCAGCAAATTACGAGCAGATTCTCTCACTTTTCCAAAGACGGAGAAGTGTTCGGGAGTTCTTGAACAAGAGTGTAGAGCCCCACATTCGGGAGCAGATAATTAAAGCAGCAGCAACAGCCCCAATGGGGCTTCCACCTAGCGACGTTAGCCTGCTTATACTGGATGGAAAAGATAAAACAAGGGCTTTTGCACAAGATTTTGCCAACTACCTGGAGGGGATGAAGTGGTTCGTATCCAAGTGGTTTCTGGCACTGATGCGCCCACTTTGGGGTAAAGCAAATGACGAGATGTTCCGAGGTTTTGTAAAACCACTTTTTAAAACCTATACAGAGGGGATGAAAGCGGGAGAGAACCTGATAAACTACGATGCACCGCTAGCTATCTACTTTTACGGATCTCCATACTGCGACCCAGCCGACCCCATTATAGCAGCAACATATGCTATGGTAGCAGCAGAGGCCCTTGGCCTTGGTACCTGTATGCTGGGCGGAGTTCACCCACTTATCCAAAACGGTAAAAAAGCTGCACAGCTTCGTGAAAAATATGGAATCAAATACAAAAGCAGAGAGGGTCTTTTCGTGATTTTCGGCTATTCTGCCGTAAAATACAGGAGAGGAATCGAAAGGACTTTTGCAAATATCACAAATTGAATGTCAGAGAAATGCGCTTACTTAATTTTTTTTATAATGATAATTACAACTACAGACAAAATTCCAAACAAGGAGATAACTCAAATCCTTGGAATCGCAAGGGGGAGCACAGTTCGTGCAAGAAATATTGGAAGAGACATAATGGCTGGTCTTAAAAATATTGTGGGAGGTGAAATTGAGGAGTATACCCTTTTACAGGCTCAGGCAAGAGAGCAGGCAATTAAAAGAATGGTTGATGATGCTAAAAAGCTTAATGCAGATGCTATTGTTAATGTCCGCTTTGCAACATCGATGATAATGCAGGGTGCTTCGGAGATTCTTGCATACGGGACAGCTGTAAAAATTTCTTAAAATGGATAATATAGGGGAAAAAACCGAAGATTTTGAACAGAGAAAGAACTAAGTGGTCAAAATTCTATGATTTAAAATGAACTTGTCTGGTCAGTCGGGCGTTTAAAAGCTTAGGTATGGGATTAGAGATATTACCTTATTTGATAACATTAACAAATTTATAAATGATATGAAAAAAATATTTGTTGTTCTTTTTGTTTCGCTCTCAACGTGCCTTTTTGCACAGGGGGAGATTGAGAGGCTAACTTATGCAGATAGTCAATATTCAAAAATCTATCTAAATATAAAAAACAACACAAAAGTGTTAAAATATATATCGGCAAACGGATCTGAGCTTAAAATTGGAGATACCCTTATTTTGGGTGTTCCATCGGGAACGGCCACTACAACTACTGTTGCCGGCGGTTCGGAGGGTACTGTAGGTGTTGCAAGAGCTAATTCAAAGAGTAAGAGCGTCTTTGCTACAATTCTTATGGGTAAGCAGATTGGTTTCGGAACCTATATCAGCACCCTGAGTGACGATAGTAATGCTACTGCCAAGGCCAATATGCAGGGTGAGATTGTGGTGATTACAGATATGAGGGTCTATCACAAAGGTAGCAGCAAAAAGCCATTAGCCTTGGCAGTTTTGCTTGGAGAACCAAATGGTCGTGCTTTTGGGCTTAATAAATATATGTCTATCAACGATTACGAAAAGAGCGTATTGGCCGGGGAGATTCTAACCAAGAACGCACCTCTTAACAGAGAGCAGGCAATCGCAAAGTTAAAGGAGGCAAAAGACCTGGTAGATCTTGGACTTATGGATGCTGCCGAGTATGAGAAGCTCAAAACGGAGCTCACTCCAATAATTATGAAAAAATAATTTGGTCTGGAATAGACGAATGGATGTGTCAGCGGGAGAGGCATTTACTAAAAGCCTCCCACTGGCGCTTATCCAGAATGGTACCTAAAGTAGTCATCAAAGCTTTGTACGGGGCAGAGAGAGTTGGAGAGTTCTTCTCTTTAAATGCCCTTACTGCCTTTTCGAACTCTGCTTTAAGAGCGATAATCTTCTTCTCCAGCTCTTCTCTGTCGGCTTTTACCGTGGTTGCCTTACTTAGAAGTTCTTTTTTGGCAGCAATAAACCGGGCCTCCATTTTTGCAAGCTCTTCCCGCTGACCCTTCATAATAATCTGAATCTGTTCTTCATAAACAGTGAGTGCCTTTCTAACTTCAAGCGCTTGTTTGTCTGTGAGTTTTACAGATTTTAAACAGCTAATCAATGGATTGGCGGCAGCCTTGGTATCAAAACCACTTGAAGTTGCAAGATAGACTTCGGGAAGGCCGCTGTTGTTAAGCGAGTATGTTTCGTCTTCGCCACCTGTAGCGACAGGGGTGTTCAAATATTGCTGAGCGGCCTGCTCAACCAGTACATCAACAGTCTCGTTATTATTTATCTCGCTGCTCTCTTTGCTGCACGAATTAAGCAAAGCGGTTGCAAACATCAGAATAGTGACAATTGCGAATATCCGGTTACAAGCTAAGTTTTTCATAATGCCTTATTTAATTAAATTTTTTTCATTTTTTTATTAATCAAAGATAAAATAATTTTTAACTTCGGGCTGTTATTTTTACACTATTTTTAAAAAAACCCTTTTTGACACCGCTATTGTGATGGATAACACAAGATTACGCAAGCTTAAAATAGAGGATAAAGAGCGTTTGCTGGAATTTGCCAATAATGAAAAAATCAGCATTAACTTGCGGGACGGATTCCCGCATCCATATACGGAGATGGACGCAGAGAGGTTTCTCTCCAATGTTGTAAATAACCTCCAGGACCAGATTTTTGCAATTGAGTATAACGGGATTTATGTTGGAAATATTTCACTCATTAAGTGTTCAGATGTTTACAGAAAATCTGCAGAGATCGGGTATCTGCTGGATGAAAAATATTGGAACAAAGGGATAATGACCCGGGCGGTAGATCTTATTTGTGAATATGGTTTTAGGGAGATGGATATTGTTAGAATTTATACGGGAGTTTTTGAATATAATATTGCATCGCAAAAAGTGCTGGAGAGGTGTGGATTTGTTAAAGAGGCTGTTTTTAGAAAATCAATTTTTAAAAATGGAAAAATTTGGGACGAAATCCGGTATGCAAAATTTAAAGAAGATGAAACATATAGAGGTAGTGGCGGCAATCATTGTTCGCGGGGGAAAGATACTTTGTGTAAAAAGGGGAAGAGGTGTTTATGAGTATGTCTCATTAAAATATGAGTTTCCCGGCGGAAAGGTAGAGGAGGGGGAGAAAGAGGAGGATGCTTTAAGGCGTGAGATTAGGGAGGAGCTTAAACTGGAGATAGAGATTAATCGCCACTTTATGACAGTTAACCACCTCTACCCGGATTTTGAGATTACTCTTCATAGCTATTTATGCTCTTTGAGGGAGGACTCTTTTGAAATTGCTCTTACAGAGCACATAGATTACAAATGGTTGGCGGGAAAGGAGCTTTTTAGTGTAGAGTGGGCTCCTGCAGATGTTGCCATTTGCCAACGTTTGATGCAACAATTATAAAATAATGAAAAAACCTATCCGTTTTAAGTTCGGACCGGGAGCACTGGTTACAGCGGCATTTATTGGACCGGGTACTATTACCACTTGCTCCATTGCGGGAGCAAAATTTGGGTACGCACTTTTGTGGGGGTTGGTTTTTTCAATCATTGCCACAGTGGTTTTGCAGGAGATGTCTGCGCGGCTGGGCATAATTACCCGACAGGGTTTGGGGGAGGCTCTCCGCAAACACTTTACCAGCCCGTTGGTTAGGGTTGTCTCCGCTGTTCTGGTAATCTCTGCCATTGGCATTGGAAATGCTGCTTTTGAAACCGGAAATCTTCTCGGGGCATCTTTGGGGATAGGCTCCCTCGTGCCAACCGCCAACCTGAGTGTGGGTACCTGGTCTGTAATAATAGGGGCTCTTGCATCTATTCTGCTTTTTGCGGGAAGCTATAAACTAATTGAGAGGGTTCTTATCGGTCTGGTAATAATGATGAGCCTTGCTTTTCTGACTACCGCATTTATAATCTCTCCGGTGCTTGCAGATATTTTGCGTGGGATGTTTGTTCCAACTTTGCCTGCCGGCTCACTGCTGGCTCTGGTAGGGCTAATAGGTACAACAGTAGTCCCGTACAATCTTTTTTTACACGCATCTGCAGTGCAGCAGAGGTGGAATAAACCGGAGGATATTCCCGAAGCGAGGTTGGATATTTCGGTATCGGTAATTCTTGGAGGGTTAATCTCAATTGCAATTGTGGTTACATCTGCAGTTGCCTTTTTTGGTACAGGGATAGCTATCTCCAGCGGCTCCGATCTTGCTCTGCAGCTGGAACCGGTTATGGGAGGATGGTCTAAATACTTTATAGGTGTAGGACTTTTTGCGGCAGGGATATCGTCTGCAATTACGGCTCCACTAGCAGCAGCATATGCTATATCGGGTATTCTGGGATGGAAAAGGGACCTTAAATCCCTCAGATTTCGTTTGCTGTGGATGGCGATATTGCTGGTTGGAGTGATTTTTTCTGTTATCGGATTCAAGCCTTTAGAAGCAATACTCTTTGCTCAGGCTGCCAATGGAGTACTATTGCCGGTAATTGCAATTTATCTGCTATGGGTTATGAACAGTAAACGGGTAATGGGGAGCAATACGAATGGCTCCTTATCAAATATTATTGGAGTAGTAGTTGTTTTGGTGGCCCTGGGAATAGGATTGAGAACTCTTTTTCACGTTTTTGGCGTTTTTTAGTAAAGAAAAATTTGGTAATTGCCACATATTAACTAAATTAGCAGCAAATACAGAGTATGAGGATTGACATAAATTGCGATATGGGCGAGAGTTATGGAGAGATTATCATTGGGAATGATTCTGCCATTATGCCCTTCATCTCTTCTGCAAACATTGCCTGCGGGTTTCACGGCGGTGACCCGCTAACAATTGAGAAGACTATTTGTCTGGCTCTCAAATACGGAGTCTCTGTTGGAGCGCATCCAAGCTATAATGACTTAAAGGGGTTCGGTCGCCGCCCGATGCATCTTAGCAAAGCAGAGCTGAGGTCTGCAATACTGTACCAGGTGGGTGCTCTAAAAAGTATGACCGAAACCCTGGGAGGTGTGTTGAATCACGTTAAACCACACGGAGCTCTTTACAACAGTGCCTCTTCAAATTATGAGATGTCACGGGTGATTGCAGAGACAATAAAAGAGATAGACCCGTCATTAAAGTTGGTGTGTCTTTCTCAATCCAAGATGATTGATGCAGCACACGATGTGGGTTTACCATATATAAGTGAAGCTTTTGCAGACAGGGCCTACAACGATGATGGTTCTCTGGTCTCCCGGGATATTCCTGGAGCTGTTATAACCAATGAAGATAAAGTTGTTGAGAGAGTTCTTCTGATGATAACTGAGGGCGTGGTTGAAACAATAAATGGTAAAGTAATCTCTATTCAGGCAGACACCATCTGTATTCACGGAGATAACGAACAGGCCCCTAATCTTGCAAAAGCTATCTATAGCGAGCTTACAGAGAGAGGAGTAACCATAAGATAATCAAGCAAATTTGCAATGTTAAAATATTTTCCGTCCGGAGATTCGGCAATAATTGTGAAGGCATCAGACCAAATCTCGGTAGAGATTAACAATACAATCCGCCGACTGCTCACGAGAGTAGAGATGGAGAGTATTCCCGGGATTACCGACTTTATCCCCTCCTACAACGAGCTGATGATCTGCTTTAACCCCTCATTAACCGGATTTCATAAACTGGTCGACACCATACGCTCCCTCGAACCCTCAATTGCAGATATTCATCTGCCCCCCTCAACATTAAAAGAGGTTCCTGTTCTTTACAAAGGAGATACCTTAGAGGAGATTGGACCCGACCTGGAGGATGTTGCCAGGTTCAACAAACTATCAGTTGATGAGGTTATTCAGATACACTCCTCTGCTACCTATCTGGTCTATATGCTTGGTTTCACCCCGGGCTTTTGTTACCTCGGCGGGATGGACAGCCGAATAGCAATGCCCCGTAAAGAGAGCCCCAGGCTTAAGATTCCGGAAGGGTCTGTAGGTATAGCCGACAAGCAGACAGGTATCTATCCCATTGAAAGCCCGGGAGGTTGGCAACTTATTGGCCAAACCCCCCTCAAACTCTTTAATCCAAACCGCCAACCGGAATTTCTTTTTCAGATTGGCGACACGCTCCGGTTTAAACCAATCTCCGAAAACGAGTTTTTGAAATTAAAACAAGAGCAGTAATTTAAAATAATAATGGCAGAGATAATTATTGAGAAAGGGGGAATGCTCACAACGATCCAGGATTGCGGGCGGCACGGCTACCAGCGTTATGGGATGCCGGTCTCCGGAGCAATGGACCTACAGGCCCTGCTTACTGCCAACACACTTGTCGGGAACAATTCGGGCATCCCATCCCATACCGGGAACAGTTCCGGCAACCCATCCCATACTGGGAACATCCCCGGTGCCGCCGCCCTGGAAGCAACACTTGTGGGTCCCGAAATTCTTTTTAGGGGGAGCTGTGAGTCGGCTTCATCAGACAACTTTCCACAAACCTTAATTGACAACTTTCATCCGACCACACTCTGTACAATAATCGCCATAACCGGGGCAGATATGCAGCCCTGCATCAATGGCCGGCCAATAGAGATGTACCGGCCAGTAAAAGTTAACAGTGGCGACAGACTTACTTTTACCGGTCTTAAAAACGGATGCCGCACATACATCGCATTTGCCGGAGGGCTGGATGTGCCGATGGTTATGGGGAGCAGATCTACATACCTGCGCGCAAAAATTGGAGGTTTAGAGGGCAGGCCCCTTAAGGCTGGAGATGTTATTCCATTGGGATCTTTTACCAATCTGGCAGGCAATAATAGCTCCCCAAAAATCACGGGTATAATTCCAGACTACCAAACAAAACGGCCAATCCAAATTATTCCAGGCCCTGAGATCCAACGACTGGATTTTGAAGGAATCCGCACCTTTCTCACCACCGAATACACTGTCTCTGCGAACAGCGACCGAATGGGGCTCAGGCTTGATGGTCAACCCATACACATTAAGGGGGCCGAAGGTCACGATATTATCTCTTCCGGAATTTCTTTTGGCACAATTCAACTGCCTGGTAACGGCCTGCCAATCATTCTAATGGCAGATCGTCAAACAACCGGCGGCTACGCACGAATTGCAAATATATTGACAGAAGAGCTGCCCAGAGTAGCACAACTCAAACCGGGAGATAAAATAAACTTTGCCAGTGTTTGATGTAACTCATTAATAAACAAGTATCTGCAAATGCCAATTTTCCAAATTGGAAAACTGGGTTTTGTAACCGCAAGATTAATAAGCACATACATCAAACACTGGCAAAGTTTGTCCCCCGCGAAAAGAAAGCACCCAAAATTCTCTATGAATCCCGGGTGCCTTCACCACTAAACACAACCTAAAAAATTACTCAAATCCCAACCCCTCAGCCCAATATCATTCTTAATTCCAGGTGTTTTCTATATACACCAAATTAGGTTTTAAGTTCTCTTGGCAAGGTCACTATTTGGCCAGGTCAATCAACACAGATTTGGTCTGTGGGTTTGATGGACGAATAGTCATATTTTTATAGATCTTACCATCTTTTCCAATCATTGTGAAGTGAGGTATTCCGCTTATTTTGTAATATTTGCGGATATCGGGATATTTATCTCCGGCAAATAACTGATACCCCTCCATCTTCATATCCTTCACCATCTGTTTCCACTTGTCTTTGTCTGCCGCCTGATCTGTAGAGACGCATATCATTACAATATCCTTGTTATCTTTTAACTCCTCTTTTAGTTTATTCATATGAGGAATCTCTGCTCTACAAGGTGCGCACCAGGTTGCCCAGAAATCAATATAAACAACTTTGCCTTTAAAGCTACTCAGAGTTACCATATTTCCATTAACATCCTCAAGGGTAAAATCGAATGCAGGAGCGTCACTTCCGAACTGTTTTGCATCGGCAAGAATCTTCTCGGCCTGTGCAAGGAATTTTGGATTTTTAACACTTTCCCGGAATGCTGCCATAACAGCCTCCCTTCCCGATGGCGATTCATCTTTGAGGTATTTGTTTGTATAGTGATAGATGAAGTACTCCTTAATCTCCGGATTTGTGACTGTGCTTTTTATATAATCAAACGAGTTTAATAAGAATGATTTGTCATTTTTTACCTTCTTAATCTTCTCGTTTAAAGCATATTCTGCAAAACTCACATACTGTGGGATACCCAAAAGGAACGGGTCGTTCCACTCGATTTGCTCAAACAAAGTCTCCATATGTGCACGCCAGTCTGCCTCCTCCTTGAATTCGGTTAACTTATTTGTATTAACGTGAAACTGAGGCCAGTTAATAAGCAAACTAAAATTTGCATATTTATTATATTGCTCAACCTCCTTTTTAAACAGAGGAGGCATATCGTTGTATGCCATACAAAAAATCTCACTGTATCTCATTTTGGTTATAAGAGCATCTTCCTGATACTTTTTATAAACGTGCCAAGGCATATGAAAAACAATTTTTGGATCGGCAGGATAAATAAGAAATCTCATATCCAGATAATATTGCGTCTCAGGACTTCCTGAAATTAGTTTCCCGGTATATGGCTGTGTTCCAAGACTGACAGTTATGTCGCGCCCCGGTTTTGCAATAATTGGAAGATTGCAAAAACTGTAGCCGAGAGAGAGTTGAGTTAATTTATCAAGAGAGATCTCTCCGTTAAATGTTCCATTTTCATTCACGGGGAATGTTTTAATTGTGCGATTGTTCTCTTTAACCTCAACCACTTTATCTTTTCCATTATACTCTACGGTTCCTTTAAAAGTAACTTTAGATTGTCCATAGCTTATTAATATTGCTATAGTAAATAAGATAGTAAATAAACTTCGCTTCATAGTGTAAACTCGTATTAATTAATATTATATATAAATTCGGAATAAAAAATCATAGACATTAGTTTTTCCAGTGTGTACTAACCACCTTGCCGCAAACATTTGTGTAGGCGTTTTTAATAGAGAGTATACCATCTGTGGCGACATTCATTTCGTATATGCTTCCGGTTCTGCCTGTTGAGCCGACGGTGCTTGTGCAGACGTGCATTATTCGCGAACTGAGGACCGCTTCGTGCCAACGGATATTATCTACGCTTATACCTGTGCCAAAGTCATATATCTCACGCTCCTGGTTGAGAATGCAGTCAAACACATAGACCTTACTTCCAACGGCAAAATAGATGTAGTCCTGTAGGGCGTTTCCGGCGAATGTTTTGGCTTCACGAATTTTGAACCCGGCAGGAATTGCAACCTTTTTAAGTGGAGTAATTGCAGCTTTGTTGGTCATATCAAATTTAAGATAGAAGTAATTTCCGCTGCCATCTTTGAAAATTGAGTTGCATTGGTATGTATTTCTTGCACTTATGGTGAATTTCCCCCAAACAAAATCAAGACCGACATTGGCAGGGTTAAAGACTCCGGTTAAATTGGCAGCAGGTACCATTAGATTTGGTTTGGCATAATCTGCTATGTACATAAATTTCTTGTACTTGTTGTCGTAAAAGAGCTCACGCCCCAGCGCCTGGAACGAAACAGGTGAAATTTCATAGTCTCCGGGAAAGGCACTATAGAATTTTGTCTCTATACGGGTTGATACACCATCTATTGTTGTGTTGTAGTTGGCATCCCTGTAGTAGAGCTTGTTATTTGCTGTTAAAAAGAGCTTTGACCCACTGGCCTGATAATCAGAGACAGAGCCATAGTACTCCTGAACCACAAACGCTTGCGGATTGGTTATCGTAAGATTGTCGTAGAAGAAATCCTTTAGGTCGTATAGCTTTTTAAAGGATGTACTGCTTATATATACTCCACCTCTGGCATCGTCGCAGAGTATTGCAACATAGTCAATAGGAGCCTGGTATGTATAACAGATAGAGACGGGATTTGTACCAACTGCCTCTCCGTTAATGTTGTCGTAAATATCCTGGTAAACTTTCCCGCTAACTCCAATGAATGTTACATTAGCTTTGCCGTTGAGTTCGCTCAGGGCAAGAAAGCCCCTCTGCAGCTCCGATGTGACTACAACATTAAATTCATACCGGTATCTCACGCCGGTGTTTTTATCAAACACATTATAAGATACTTTATAACTTCCGGGGATTGTGTTTACCAATATTTTCAGGTTTCTGGTTTTGGCAAGGGTATCCGGGTAGTTGTAGGTGTTCATTGAGTTGAAAATTGTCCAGGAGTATTCAAGATCTGCCTCTGTTGCGGTAATAGCGCGGCTTAAAACCGGAGTTATCTTGAACGAATCCAGCATTGTTGCAATATAATTGGCCTCAATACCGGATATTTCCACATCATTTATCGCAGAGTAATTATAATTTCCGTCATCTTTAACACACGAAAAGAATAGTGCAGATATTGATGTACAGATTATTAATATTTTTATGATTTTCATAACTTAACTCTTTTAAAAGGTTTACTTGTTTAGAACCAAGGTAAAATACGAGCCGGTGGAACAAGGTCGTTGTCCATCACAATATTGTCTTTAAAGTAGGCGTTACACTGCCAGCCGAAATTTCTCCAAAGGTTCCGCTCAACATTAAAGGCGACAAGAGTCTCCGGGAATGGCCTGCCCATTATATCCATACAGATTGCGTGCTTTGTTTTGGAGTAAATTCCGAATACCGGAGCCAGCGTTGCATCCCAAATAGATGGTTTCATAAAGATGTTGGAGAACCTTATTCGTACACTTGACTTCTCCTTAAAGGCCACAAGCAGGTCTTCACTCTCTACTATCTCGAGCGCCAAAACAAAAGCACCCGAATTGAGGTCTGCGTGTTTTTTCAAAATAATTGGCAGCTTATAGTCAAAGGTATTTAAGCCAAACTGATAGAAAGGCTTGATAACCTCAAAGTGGCTGCCCGATATTGCTGTTGTCTTCTCGGGAACTACCCTCAAAACAACTTTTGCGGGAGTGGTGAGCATATTACCCAGTAGGCGAACATTGAGGAAAACTGTATCCTGCTCTCTGTTTTTGCCTATAAAAGAGTAGGTAACACTATCTGCAGTAGAGTTATATTCAGATAAATATATTGCGTGTTCACCCGAATACAACCCTTGAATATCATTTTCACAAGATGTTATTAATAAGCAAGAAATAATACCTATTAATAATGTAATTATCTGCTTCATATATTATAAGTTTTACAATATTTGATGTTGTCATTATTAATTGTTGAACTCCTTCTCTTTGTCCGGAACCGGGAGTACATACTCTTTATTGTCAACTGCTGTTCCCCAGTAAGGGATATTCCCATACCCTTTTCTTTTGAAGAAATAGAACAACTGTCCCTCGCCAAGAAACTCTTTTACATACTCTTTATGAATCTCATCCGAGAGAACTGCATTTGAAGGCAGTGCAGGAAGACCCCTGTTGGTGCGTATTGTATTAAGATATTCCAGTGATTTTACAGGATCGCTATCAATTGTGCACTCTGCACCGATAAGGTACATCTCGGCCAGTTTGAGGACAGGAATTCCGCTCAATGTGTTGAACTTAGTGATATAGTTATCATCTGTTTTGCTCATCCAGTCCAGATATCTCCAGTCCGAAGCTCCCCCGCTTGAGGTCTCATAGAGCTCCATGGTTCTCTGGATACTTACCTTTAGGATATTGTTATTGTTTGCAGATGCTATATCGAAGTAGTCGGTTACCTTGCTCTTCATATATGGATCTATAACCATAAAGACTCCAAAGATTCTCTCCCGTGAGTAGAAGTAGTAGTAGAACTGGGTTTGTTGCGACCACGAAATCTTCGTTTTCGCGTGATCTGTTGTGATCTCATCTACATACCCAAGTGCTGCCACCTTATCTCCCATATATAAACTTAGTCTTGCAAGCAGAGCTGTTGCTGCATAGTAGTTGAACCAGGCCTTCCTGTCTGCTACAGTGTATGAGAGAGAGCCGTCAACAGTTTTGTCCACAGGTCCCATAAGATCAAACTCTTTAAGCAGCTCCCTTGCTGCGAGAAGATCCTGTTTAATTCTGGTACAAACAGCATCGATTGAAGAGAATGGAATTCTCACATTTGTGAACTTATCTACATAAGGTATTCCGGGCAGATTTTTAGTTGTTGTACCATAGGATGGAGCGAACATCCTGAGCAGGTCAAAGTGCATAAATGCTCTCAGGGCCAAAGCCTCTCCCTTTACCCGGTTGTAGTTATTATCAGTAAAAATATCTTTATCTGCATCAATATTGTCAAGGATCACATTACAGTTTGCAATGTTATTGTACATTGAGTTCCAGATATTTGTTATGATTCCTTTGGTAGCGGTCTCTTCGTAATTGTACTTTGAGGCATTTGCATATTTGTGCAGAGGTGTGCTTGGGATGTTATTATAATATTGAGCAAGAACATCCATAAAGCCATATGTTAACTCCTGTCCGTAGAGACGATCGTTTACCATTCCGATATAGACCCCATTTAAAACATTCAGGTAACCACCCTCTGTTTTAAATAAATCCTCTTTCTTAAGTGAAGATTTAGGGGAGATGTCCAGCCATTTATTGCAGCTTGAGAGCAGCAAAACGGTTGACAGCGTGACAAATAATATTTTAGTATATGTTTTCATATCTCTATAATTTTTTTAGATGCCAATTTGAAATGTTAACGTGAAGCTTCTGGCAAACGGATAACTTAGGCCTCTCTCTTGTTTAACTGTAGAAATATTAAATACTTCGTTGGCGTAAAAAATAATCTTTAGCCTCTGGAGTTTAAGTCTCTCAAGTCGCTTTTTTTCAAATTCATATGATACATTGATTGAGTTCAGTCGGATGTAGTTATCATTCTCAATAAATCTTGATGTCGGTTTTGTGATACTTAGGTCTGTGATGTTTTTAAACCTTGAGATATCTCCCGGAACTTTCCATCTGCCTTCAAATACCCGGCGATCTACATTGAATTTAGGGTCTGCATTCTCAACCCTGTCTACCAGTGTCTGGTTATAGGTCTCGCCTCCCAGGCTGTAAAGCAGATAGAGATTAAGTTGCCACTGTTTGTAAATGAATTGTGTCCCGAGATTTCCAAAAAGATCGGGTGTCATTGTCCCTCCAACAATCTGGTCTGCGGCACTCCAGGTGGTAGTGTATTCACCGTTGAGTTTCCGGAAAACCTCGCTTCCGGTTGCAGGATCTATCCCCATAGATGGAACAACCCAGATAGATTTCATATCCTGTCCCTCAATGAAGCGGACTTTAGGTTTACTTGATACAATTGCATCTTGTTGAGTATTCCAGGCATCAAGTGAATTGGATATCTTGAGCAGGGTATTTTTATTATGAGCAGCGCTCCCAAAAATAGACCAATACATCCCTTTAGAGTTGTTGGAGACAATTCCGATGTTGAGTTTGATCTCATACCCGCTATTCCTTACCTGCCCAAGGTTCTCTGTGTAAGAGGAGAATCCGAGAGATGGCGGCAGTGTTACCTGGGTAAGTGCATCTTTTGAGTCATCTATGTAGTAGTCAAAAGTTGCTGTGAAGCGTTTGCTAAAGAGCTCCAGGTCCATACCAATATTATTTTTGCGGGTTCTCTGCCATTTGAGATTCTCATTTCCCATTGCGGTTAACTGAGCACCTGCATAGTTTCGCTGATAGTAGTAGTTACGGATGTAGTCAAACATTGTGAGACTCTGGTTCGGGTTGTAGTTCTGGCTTCCGGTAAATCCGGTAGAAGCTCTTAGCCGGAGCATTGTTATAACCTTCGAGTCCTTGAGAAAATCTTCGTAATGAATGTTCCAGCCCACACCTGCAGACCATAATTTTGCCCACCGATTGTTGGCTCCGAATTTTGAAGAGCCATCTGCACGACCCGAAAAATCTACAAAATACTTGTTTTTCCAAGAGTAATTAAGTGTTCCGAAAAATCCTGCAGATCTTAGAATATCTTCCGAACCGCCCGGTTTGATACCACCGGAACCGGTAGAGACCATATCGTATGAGGTACCAAAGCTTGGATATGCAAGGAGACTGTTTGGAAATCCTCTTGTCTGAAAAACATTTAGGTCTCCCCTTTGAGTAATTATCTCGACCCCTCCGTTAAATGTAACATAGTGGTCTTTAATCTCTTTAAAATAGGAGAAGACAGAGTTTGCATTGAATGAAACACCCTCTCCGTACTCGTTTCTGTAAATCCCTGCTTTATCTTTTTCGGAACCTATCTGGCTATTATAAAAATCCCGGAAAGATGTATGATCTGCAGGGTAAAACAGTTTGTTATTTGAAACTTTTTTACTGAAAGCAACAGTGTTTTTAAGTTTGATACCATCTGCAATTCTCCACTCAAGCTTGAAGTTATTTATTATTTCGTCGTATGCCTCCTGGTCAATTACACCAATATTTGCGTTGTAGAGCGGGTTTGGAGTATTTACATACTCGAAAAATTTAACGATGTTTCCGTTAATATCTTTGTACGGCAAATATGGGTTAACCTTTGCATATTCAGAAAAGGAGCCGTAAGGAGAGTTTTTTGCAACCACATTATTGTAAGTGAGGTTGTTCATAAACAATAGGTTCTTATATCTATACTGAAAATATACACCTATTCCCAGACGGTCCCGGGATGACTCCTTCATTACACCATTGTCTTTGTCATAAAACATATTGAGGTTGTAGCGAAAATTCTCGCCACCCTCCTCAACCTGAAGGCTATGTTTGTGTGCAATTGAAAACGGGTCAATTGGCTGGACCAGCCAGTCGGTGTTATAACCCATTGCCACAAGTCTCATCTTCTGATAATATTCGTCCATATTACGCTCCATATCGCTCACCCGGTTTGAACCGGGATATACCCCGGCGAGAAGCTCGTAATCAAGCTTTTCAGATGCGTTTAAAAGGTCGTAACCGGTGAGGTCTGCAGATGAGGTCTTGAAATCGCCCTTATAGTTTATCTGTATTCTGCCTCTTGAAGGGGTTTTTGTCTCAACTACCACAATTCCGTTAGCTGCTCTGGATCCGTAAATAGCAGTTGCTGCTGCGTCTTTGAGAAGGGTGATGGAGAGAACCCGGCTTGGGTCAAGGTCAAAAATCTTTTGAGCCGAAACTTCAAATCCGTCCAGAATAAACGTGGGCATATTGGGACTGTACTGAAACTCACTCTTTAAGCCCGGTAAACTGCCGCTCCCACGAAGCTCAATTTCGGGCAATGCGTTTGGGTTGGAACCCTGGTCTACATTCTCAATAATCCGGAATGAGGGATCCAGAACCTGAATGGTCTGGAGGATATTCCCACTATTGATTTTAGCAATATCTTCTGCAGTGATGGTTGTTGCAGATCCTGTATAGGTCTTCTTGTTTGCCTCAAAATATCCGACAACCACAACATCGTTGATACTTGCAAGGGCCTCCTCCATTATTACTTTAAGAGTCTCTTGTCCGGTATATTTAATCTCTACCCGGTTCATTCCAATACAGCTAAAAAGGATTACCATATCTGGACTCTCCGGGAACTCAAGGGTAAACCGGCCATATTGATCTGAGTAGGTGCCGAATCTGGTCCCTTTTAGTAAAATGTTAACCCCAATAACAGGCTCACCTTTTATGTTAGTTACAGCTCCTTCAACTTTTTTTCTGACACTCCGTTGAGGTTGCTGCTGTTGTTGCGCTTTGTTTTCATTGACAACAATATAGCTGTCTTTGAGAACATAGGAGTAGTTGCTCCCAAGAAGTGTGTTTAGTACCACATCCAGGGTCTCATCCTGTGCATTGATGGATGCTGTTTTTGTGACATCCACACAATTGTTAGAGAAGAAAAACGTCAGTTTTGTTTGACTCTCGATCTCTTTGAAGATTTTACTCAACGGCTGCTTTTGTGCAGTTATTGTTACTTTTTTCTGTAACAAAATCTCTTCAATGCTTATTGGAAAAGCATCAGAGATTGAGTAGGCAGATGAGAAAGTAAAAAGTAAAGGGATTAAGAGTAAAATTACTTTCATGAAAAGGTTTTTTTTCATATTTAAAAGTATTAGGTTAAGGAAGTTATTTTCACTTTTCTACAACCAGAACTCCGGAGTCGTTTACCTGGAATTTCAGGTCATAACTTGCTTCAAACAGTTCAAAAATTTCTTTAAGAATATCATTTCTATTAATCATTCCCGTAAATTGAATTGATTTTGTCTTCTCCTCTTTAAAACTAAACTCTACATTATACCATTCGTTTAGTTTTTCACTAATCTCTCCTAGTGTTTTTCCCCTAAAAAAGAACTTCCCCTCTGTCCAGGCTCTTATTTCATATGAGTCCACCTCCTCGACACTAAACATCTTTTCGGTTATGGTGGCCTGTTCATTCGGGGCAATAACTCTTTTTATTTTAGAGGTGATACTCTCAACCTCTACCACTCCTTTGCAAAGTGTTATCTTACTTTCTCTGGAATCGGATTTAACATTAAACTCTGTACCCAAAACCCGTGTTACACTTCTGTCCGAGATAACGAGAAATGGAATACTATCGGTATTTCTAACCTTGAAAAAGGCCTCTCCGTAAAGATATACCTCCCTGCTTGACTCAGAAAAGCGGCAAGGGTATGTTAGGCGGCTGTTGCTATTTAGAAACACCTCAGTTCCATCCGGAAGAGTTAAAAAGAACTCCCCACCTTTAGGAACAACCAGAGTATGCATCTGATTCTCTATCTTTTCACTGATGTTAAGTTCAGCTATCTTGTTGACAATACTCTTGTCCATATGACTGCCGCTATATATAACGGAATCTTTTTCAATATTTATAACACTACTGTCATTTATAATGAGCGTGGCCTTATGTCGTTTAGGAACCTGAGAGATGTTGCTCATTACCTGGCGGGTATCACTGGAGATAAAAATGCGATTAAAAAGGTTGGGAAGATCTATCACTCCGCTAAAATTTAGCAGAACAAATAACCCGGCTGCAGCACTTGCAATATAAAGAAACCGCTCCCTCTTTCTTCTCTCTTTGGCTCTTCTCTCTTCCGACGAGATTATTGTGGTTAGTCTGTCAAGAATTTTTTCATAATCCGGCTCCTTTTTAAACATTATACTGTAAATTCGTGAAATAACCTTTACATATATGTTATTTGAATTGTCATCAGAATTATGACCGCCGGACTTACAGCCAGACAGCTTAAGGAATTTTATAAAATTCTTGTATGTCTCGTTTTGATTATTACTGCTCTCTCTCATAGTTTTGCGTTTATTCTAAAGCACTCCAATTACAAATAGGGTGAAGTCATACCGCACTTTTATAGGAATTTCACCCTTTTTAAAACTTATGTGCTTTACTATTTAAAACATCAGTTGTATTATTATTGAGTAATGGCAAATTATAAAGTAGATTGCGACAAGGTGTTGGTAAAAAGATTAATTATTGGGGATATCGGAGCTTTTGAAATAGTTTATCACAGATATTCCAGAGAGTTATACTTTTTGTCAATGGCGTATCTGAATAATGTTGAGGCATCAGAAGATATTATTCAGGAGGCATTCCTTTATATGTGGAGAAAAAGAGGTCAATTGTCAGAAAATTCGATACTTGGTGCATACCTGAGAAAGATTGTCAAAAATATGTGTCTCAACTATATCCGGCACGACAAAATAGTTCTAAAACATAGTAAATCCTTATCAGACGAGTGTCCAGATGCATTTTCGCCTGACGATGATGATTTTTCCGAAAAGCCGGATATTGAATTTGAAGAGCAACTTCGAAGTGTAAGAATCAAACTGGAAGAGCTCCCTTGTTCTTGCCGGAAAATATTCATAATGAGCATTATAGATGACCTAAGCTACAAAGATGTCTCTAGTCGTCTGGGTCTTTCGGTAAATACCATTAAAACTCAGATGAAAATCGCCTACAGAAAGCTTCGCAAGTAACCTTGCCAAGAGTATTTGAAAGCTTAGATTTTCGCAAGTTCACTTTTAGCTATACGAACATAGTAGTTTTTTGCGTTCGGGTAGGAGTCGCTGCTTCCACAGAGTAGTAACAGATCTATATAGCTCTCAGATGGTTTGGTCCCTGAGCGTGGAGCGGCCAGGTATGGATAGATGCCCTCAATCTTTGGAACATTCAATCTTTTGTACTCTCCCGATACCCCCTTCTTGATATACACCTTATCCCAGGTTGTACATATATAGTACATCTGCCCACCTACCTCAATCATCCTTACCCAGTTAGTCTTTTCGTCGGTTGTGGTAAGGGTTTGGTTTGTCCAGGCATTCCCGCTGCGGGTTCCGTGTATAAATGAGTTCTGATATTTATCACTTGGGTTTAATTTGGTCAGATAGATTGTGCTTACCAGCTTACCGGCATCCTGATAAATATCACTGTTGTCTACCAGTTGGGGGCGAGTTTGGGCAAGTGAGTGTGATTGCAGGTTTATTATATCACTGCTTGTCCAAGAGCCGCTTCTCTTTTCAAAATAACGGGATTTCTGATATAAATTGGGCAGATTAGGACCCACCCAATCGTCCTGTACCGCAAGGATACCAATTCCAAAATCTGTAACAACTACGTATGGATAGTAGTAGTCACTGCCAAGTGCTGTCCCGGCACTCTCCTGCCACCACTTTATTCCGTTCTTCTCTTTGTAACGTACGATATGAGATTTATTGAGCCCATAAGAGACGGCAATCAAATCATCTGCACCGATTGAGGCCCCTACGCGAATATTTACCGTCTCTCCCTGTGAGAACCCGTCGTTATCTACAATTACCTCCTGCTGGAAAGATGTAATATCTCCCGTTTTACAATTTGGGAACCAATAGTGCTTTAGTCTGCCATAGGAGCCGTTCTCGGATGGTAGGGTGTATGTTGGTTCAAAGACAATCAGATGGACAATACCCTCGGAGTCCATAAGAATATTTCCCGGTCTTGAGGTGTTGAAGCTCGTCCCCTTTTGCCAGGCCCCCTCGCCCTCCTTCCGGTAGATGGCAATTTTTGAAGGGTTGGTAGCATTTGGGTTGGGGTTGTTGTCTATGTTCTCATTTTCCACAACATACATATAAACAGTGCTACCATACCTCACAATTTTGCTCTGATTGTACCCCCACCAAGTGCCGTTTGGCCCGTGATTCTTACTTCCCGGAATCTGCTCCGAAAAAACAGCAACAGACGAAACCTCGATTTTTTCACAACCTCCAATAAGTAAAAGAGTTAATAGGCATAGAACACGGTTCAGAAAAACTATTGTTGCAGATTTTCTGGTCATAGTTGTCTTGGTTTCCATAAAAAATTAATTTAAAGATATCACAGCTTCTTAGTGATCTTTTTGGATCCGAATTCATTGCAGGTTGCCCTTACAGTGACATTGCTTCCGTTTACAATTTCCGAAATAATTAATTCTGCTGTTTCTCCCTTTTTGTCGGACTGTTTTAGAAATTTTAGCGATTTTACCTCTTTGCCGTTTACCTCAACTGAAATTAAATCAATATAATGTTTTTCGATATTTTGAACAGGGTGAAAAACTTCAATTTTAAGTGTTTTATTTTCCGAAGTATAAGTAATAGCAATCTTTTTAGGAGGGTCAGCTTTTACAATAAGTGAGAGAAAAAGGCAAACAGACACAGATAGTATAAGTTTTTTCATTGAAATCTGTTATTAAATGATTAAGCGAAAAAGTGGAAGTAACACATAACGAAACCGTGAATGAAAACGGCCATAAACCCGACTACTCCAATACGTTTATGCACCCGATATTTTGCTTTTATTTTAATAATTCTTAATCCCGTGAGAAATGAAATTAAAAACAGAAAGAATCCGGTAATACCTAAGTAGAGTGATAGATTATAGATTATCTCTTCCATAAAAGTGGAGTAATATGGTGTTTAAAAATGGATAACAATCATAGATGCGAAAAACGAACCATATCCAATGTAGGCAGCACCTCTATGATAAGGCTTTAACTTTGGATTGTTCTCAATCATCCCGCTTAAAACATTTGTGGCTATCATACTGGATAGATGAACAACTGCCAGGTATTTGTGAAGCTTAAATGTGCTGAACCCTTTTGACCCGTAATTTATCCTGGGAGGAGCAAACAGGGCAAGTCCGGCAGATGAGAAGTACCCGATGTTTACAGCACCGGCTAAACCCTCGTGAAGCTCTTTTAAATCGGAATGCCCTCTATAAAGCCTCTCTCCCACAATTCCCTGAGCCACCATACCGGCAAGTGTTGCGTAACCAATATAACGGTGAGCCTTAAACATTTTTTCACGGATATCTTGTTCATAGTTCCGACTCTCCTTCGAGAGCTCAAACTTTTTCATCTTCCGCATAAGACCATCTCTTCCCCACAGAATTTTTTGGGTTATTAAATATTTTTCAGGGAGTAATTTCTGGACATCTTCTTGAGGCAAGGAAGCATTATTAACTTCAATAATTGTTTGTGCAAGAGAGGAGCTCGATATAAAGATAAAGAGCAGCAAATAAAAAAATGAGATTTTAAATAAATTCATTTCTCGAAATGTTAAATATTGATTAAATGTAGATATAAATATTCGTTTATTTGATTCCCTAAATCTTTTTTTGATCAGGCACTCTTCTTTTAAAGAGGAGAGTGATTGATAAAGCTGCTAATGCTGCTATTACAGATCCAAAATAAAACGGGACAGCAGAGCTTATGTTGTCGTATAATAATCCTGCTATGCTGTTAAATCTGCCGAACATAAAATAGACAAACGAATAAACTAGATATCCTGCAAATGTTAATCTCTCTCGACCAATTCTGTCCGACATTTTGCTGATTGGAGTGGCAAAAATTACTGAAACAAATATAAAGATCATATAGATGGAGATGTCTTAGATGCCCCTATTGAGAGCAAAAAAAGCGTCATTACACTATATATCATCTTTGTGGATGTAACAGTAAAGAAACTGGTCAATCCGGTAAAGAATACATTCCGCTCAAGCCCGAAATATTTTTTAATTATCATTTAATGAACTCTCTGAGCTCTTTGCCCAAACGGAACATTTTTTCGATAGTCTCCTTATCAAGAACCCAGTTTTGAGGGTTTAAAATGGCCACGAAATTTTTTCCGTTAAGGCCGGGGACAAAATCAACCCTAGGCTCGTTAACGGATACCCTCATTGCGGGAGATATATCCAGCGCTTCAAGAACCGTGTGCCCGGCCATTGTTCCCGAAAACAGTTCAAAAGCAGATCCCCCGTCATCTCCGGAGATGACAACTTTTGATAAAAACCCGGGCTCTTTTTTCCCGATGTTTTTGATTGCAGATATCAGGTTAAGGTTATCCAGGATATTCTTTTTTCTAATATAGAACTTGTGGGAGTATTTTGAAGAGATTGGGATAAATATTCCGCAAAAAACCGAGTACTCACCAATTGCATAATATGGATCGCTAAGCCATACAAAATAACAACTCTCCCGGTCGCTATCCGGAATTATTGCGTATGATTTGTATCTCTCGATTTTTCGGTATGAAGATAACGGATACCTCGATTCGTCAGATTCAAACTCTCTGTTGGTTCGCTTTGCAAAATCCCGCAAAAGCTCTATTGCTGCCCTATCTTCCATAATTTATTATTGAGGTTATGTCTCATAAGCTATCTCTACTGCTTTTTTTGCGTGAATTATTGTGGTATCAAATACCGGAATAGAGAGGTCATTCCGGTTGATGAGCAGGCCAATTTCGGTGCACCCGAGAATCACTCCCTGAGCCCCCAACTCATTCCACCGATAAGTCCAATGATTTTCATCAGTCATATCTCCTCCTCATATCTTCATAAACCAAAGTCGGTTTGGTCAACTCACTCCATCCGGAACCCTCCCAGGTTTTAAGCTTGTCGTGAACTATGAAATATTTTTGAGGAATGGGGTGAGTTCCAATTACAACAGGAACATTATAACGGCTTTCGATAAAGTTTTTAAAATATCGGATACGAGTACAAGGCGGGTAACCAACCACCATACCGGTTGCCAGATGTATTGCCTCTGCTCCGTTTTTAATCATCTCTTCGGGTGCATACTCAATATTACCACCCGGACAACCTCCGCAGCTGGTGTAACCAACAACCTCCAGAGGGGTATCTTTACTGTAGATGCTAAAGGCCCCCTCCCTGTTTTGCACCGCGCGGAAACATTTCCCGCCGGCGCAGGTTTTGTAGCGATCGCAAATAAAAATTCCAATTTTCATAGAATCTCTTGGCAAGGTTAATCCTTTTTCTTCAGTGGAAGCACACCGGCGAGATCGCCAATAATGTTTACCAGTTCGCTGCCGGTTGGGACAACAATTTTGCTGTTATTTTGAAGAGCTGCCTCTACAGTTTCTAGTTTTTTCATTAACTGAGCATTTCCGACGAAATATTTATCGGCTGCCTCATTCACAAGTTTGATAGCCTCGGCCTCGCCCTCTGCGTGAAGAATCTTTGACTGCTTGTAACCTTCTGCCTCTTTAATCTTGGCTCTCTTTATACCATCTGCAACAGTCTCTGCTGCTGTGGCCGAGTCAATTGCGGCAATCTTTTCGTTCTCTGCCTTAACAACCTTGTTCATAGTTTCCTGAACATCTTTTGGAGGGTCTATCTGCTTAAGCTCTGTACGAACAATCTCGATTCCCCATCCCTTTGTCTCAAGGTGAAGAGTTTTGTAAAGCTCTGCGTTGATTTTACCCCTTTCGCTGTTTGCAGATTTTAGGGTTAGTGTACCGATTATGTTACGAAGAGTTGTTCTGGCAAGGTTAACTATTTGCCATTTGAAGTTGTTTACATTATATATTGAGCCTTTAACGCTATCTTCATCAGACTTAACCCGGAAGTAAACCTGTGCATCTACGCTGGCGTTCAAGTTATCGTTGGTTATAATCTCCTGAGGATCTGCATCAATCATCTGCTCAGTAACATTAACCACATAAATCTTGTCAATAATTGGAATTATCCAGTGAAAACCCGGCCCGGCAAATTTTGAATATTTACCAAGTCTCTCAATAAGACCTCTTTGTGTCGGCCTTACAATACGAATCCCTGCGAATATAAGTAGAACCGCAGCGGCAATAATTAAATACCAATAACTTTCCATAATAGTGTAATATTTTTTATAAAGGTATGTTTTTTATTGACTTGTTATCGAATAATTACAATATTTACATCGCAACAAAAGGGATACTGTTTTAAACTGTTAAAAAACCGCAGGGAGATCGTATACATAGAATGGGTTCTCATCGTTTACGGAAGCAAGGTAAAGTTTTGTTTCTGATTCATTAATGCAAAAATAGCCCCAGTGATCCAACCTGAATTTTCTGACAAGATTTCCGTTCCAGTCGTATTGTTCGACAAATATGTAATCTTTACCCAACTTAAAATCATTACCAACATCAATGGGTGTTCTACCGCTGTATAAAAAATAGACATAATTTTTCTGAGCAGAAATACCCCAGTAATGGGTAATATTATCGGGGCCTAAAGTACGGATTACATCTTTTGTCTCATTCTCCGGTGCTCTGAAATGTACGATTCTGCTGTTAGTACCGTCAAGTTGGGTGAAAATAATTTTTTTATAGTATTTATATGCGTATACCATTCTATTTCGTTCCCGGTTAATACCAAAATCCCCTATATATGTTGCCCATCCGCTGTGTCCTTTTAGAAAAGAGAGATTAAGTATAGGAGAAACTTCAGTTTGATTGTTGGTGAAATTCAACCTAAAAATCTCTTTTCCTCTTTTTGTAGATTCAACATACATAAAGCTGGAATCGGAAAGAAAAGCGACCTCTCTGTTGTCATAAGGATTATTGGTAAAAGGGAAGGGTACTTTTTCCTTTTTAATATTAAGATCCTTACCGAGAGAATAGATATTGCTTTTATTTAATATTAGACACGTAGAAGATGAGTTGGTTCCGGAAACAAGTTTTGGATAAAGAAATTCATCTGGGCCGTTACCAATATTACCAAATGATTTAATATAATTAAAACCGGGCAACGAAAACAGCATAAAAGACTGATAATTATGTCTGTTTTGAACTATAAGAATAGTGTCATTAACCATCATTTTGGTTTCTGAAACTTTAAAAATAATATTCACAGGTTTTGATTCTCCTTTAAGCTCTATGACTTCACCAAAATCATCCTCTTCAAAAAAGAACTCTCCTGTAACCAGAGGTTTGGTTATAACCGGATTTTCGACAATAATTTCTTTTTTAACATTCCCGTTCCGGCAAGAAAAGATTAAAACCAGAACAGTCATAACAAAGAGAATTTTTTTCATTGAGTTATTGTTTTAAAAATGTATTTTGTAATTTGTTTTAGGTAAATTTAAACCTTGATTCCTGATTTGATTTCAACAACAGATGCTATGCAATTATACAAGTATAATTAAGGATATAATATTCAAATATAATAAAATAGCAAGTATGAAAATAAAAAGATTAAGAATTTTGAATAGAAGAAATTCAATCTCTATTATTTTGGGCGGAATTCTTTTGGTTGCAATATTGTCCTGCGGCAAAGTGATGATTACGGGAAGGAGTCAGATGCTTCTTTTTAGCCAGGGGGAGCTCACATCTCTAAGCAACCAGGCCTACACAGAGATTATGAGTAAAAGTGAACCCTCAACCAACGGTTCTCATATAAAAATGGTAAACAAAGTGGGGCAGGATCTCACTAAGGCGGTTGACAGATATGTCAAAGAGAAAGGGTGGGAGAAATCGCTGGAGGGGATTTCCTGGAAGTTTGATGTAATAAAGAGCGATCAGGTAAACGCATTTTGCCTGCCAAATGGTAATATTGTTTTCTATGAGGGGATAATGAAGATTACAAACACTCCCGACTTGGTTGCAGTTGTTATGGGTCACGAGATTGCCCACGCCCTTGCCAAACACGGTAATGAGAGAATGAGTCAGGAGGCTCTTGTCGGGGTTGCCGGCCAGGCACTCAATGCATATCTGGGAAGCGAGAGCGAAAAGACGCAGATGTTGTTTGGGCTGGCTTTTGGAGTAGGAACACAACTTGGGGTGCTGCTCCCATACTCAAGAAAACACGAATATGAGGCAGATAGACTGGGATTAATAATAATGGCAATGGCCGGATATGATATAAATGTAGCCCCGGGCTTCTGGGAGAAGATGAGTACCGGCGGCGGAAGCAAAATGGAGTTCTTTAGCACTCACCCATCTGACGCCAACAGGATTGCCCAAATTAAAAAGGTGTTGCCGGAGGCGGCAACCTATGCCCCTGCCAGGTAATTTATCTGCAGGGTATAACTGACTAAGATAAAAACTATGAGCAACTCTCAAAAAATAGGGCACCAATTATTGATTAATTATCTGCCCGGTCTTATTTTGATTTTTTCCGCTCTCTTCTATCTGGTAACCGAGTTGGTCACCACCAATCTTTTTAACCGCTATGTTTTTGGAATTCTCATAGTACTTATGGTGCAGATGCTCCTCAACAGGTTCTGGCTGGATTTAATAGTGGGGTCGTTGATCCTGGTGGCTTGCTCCTACTTCTCACTGGCCTTAATCTCCGATGTTTTTAAGTATAATGAATTTACATCCAAAATACTATCCTATTTCGGATTTGGATTTGCACTAATAATTGTCTACTCATTATCTGCCGTTGCAATGCTTTTTAAGCGCTCTATTGTGAAACATTTTTTTGCGGATAAGGAATAGGGCGAGCAGATTTATTATATTTGCGGGTTATTTAAATGTAAGCAAATATTATATGTACAGAACACACACTTGCGGAGAGCTACGCATAAGTAATGCAGGTCAACAGGTCACTTTAGCCGGATGGGTTCAGAGAATCCGTAAAATGGGGGGGATGAGTTTTATAGACTTGAGAGATCGTTACGGGATAACACAACTTGTTGTTGACGACAGCATCAGCCACGAGCTCAATGAGGTGGCCGAGAAACTGGGACGCGAATATGTGATACAGGCAATCGGCGTGGTTGTAGAGAGGAGCAGTAAGAATGCCAAGATGCCAACAGGAGATATAGAGATTAAGATATCTGCAATAAATCTGCTTAACGCATCTGTTACGCCTCCCTTTACAATTGAAGATGAGACCGATGGCGGTGAGGAGATCCGTGCAAAATACCGATATATAGATCTTCGCCGTAACCCGCTCAAAAGGGCACTTGAGTTGAGGCACAAAATGGCTCAGGAGACTCGTAAATATTTGGACAGCATAGGTTTCATAGAGATAGAGACTCCGGTTTTAATAAAATCCACACCAGAAGGGGCGCGCGACTTTGTTGTTCCGTCAAGGATGAATTCCGGGGAGTTCTACGCTTTGCCACAAAGCCCTCAAACCTTTAAACAACTTTTAATGGTTGCCGGATATGACAGATATTTCCAGATAGTTCGTTGTTTCCGTGACGAAGATCTTCGTGCAGACAGGCAGCCGGAGTTTACTCAAATTGACTGTGAGATGTCTTTTGTAGAGCGCGAAGATATCCTCAACACCTTTGAGGGGATGACCAAGGCTCTTTTCAAAAATGTTCTGGGTCTTGAGTTTGCAGATTCATTCCCAAGAATCTCCTACTCAGACGCAATGAAATATTACGGGTCAGACAAGCCGGATATCCGTTTCGGAATGAAGATAGCGGAGCTCAAAAACATTTCCGGCAAAAAAAGCTCTGCGACAGATGGTGATTTACAGAGTGAGGCAGAAGATTTGGTTAGTGGGAAAAGCTTCCCTGTGTTTGACTCTGCTCAATATGTTGCCGCCATATGTGTCGAGGGTGCGGCATCCTACACCCGTAAACAGTTGGACGAACTTACTGAATGGGTTAAACGCCCCCAGATAGGTGCAAAAGGGCTTGTTTATATAAGGGTTGCACAAGATGAAATCAAATCTTCGGTAGATAAATTCTATACACCGCAAGATCTATCTGCAATTGCAAATAGAATGGAAGCAAAGGTTGGGGATCTTATTCTCATCCTGGCGGGAGATAAAAAGGGGACTCAGCAGGCGTTGGGAACACTTCGGATAGAGATGGGTAACCGCCTTGGTCTTCGCAGGAGTGACCACTATGCACCACTTTGGGTTTATGATTTTCCACTTTTAGAGTGGGACGAAGAGAGCCAGCGTTTCTACGCTATGCACCACCCATTTACCTCACCTAAGCCGGAGGATATGGATAAGTTTTACAGCAACAACAGAGAGGATATTGCAGATGTTGCTGCCAATGCATACGACTTTGTGTTAAACGGAACCGAGATTGGCGGAGGATCTATTCGGATTCACGACTCTGCTGTTCAGAAAAGGATGTTCGAAGTTCTGGGCTTCTCTTCCGAAGAGGCAGATTATAAATTCGGGTTTATCATAAATGCATTTAAGTTTGGCGCACCGCCTCACGGTGGAATTGCGTTTGGGTTTGACCGTTTTTGCGCACTCTTTGGAGGTCAGGAGACTATACGCGACTATATTGCCTTCCCGAAAAACAATGCCGGACGCGATGTGATGCTGGATGCACCCTCAAAAATTGACGAATCTCAAATGGACGAACTCTTTTTGAAGAGTACAGTGAAGAGATAGTGCCAAGTTGACAAATTGATATTACCTGAGCCTGCATTTTTTTAAGATATTATTGAAGGAACTCCAATATAAAACATAAATATGGGACTGCTCTTTTTCTATTTAATTCTTGCACTGTCGGTCTCTTTCCTCTGTTCGGTGATGGAGGCGGTCTTGCTTACAACGCCAATGTCATTCATCTCTATGAAGGAGAGTGAAAATGACAAGTCGGCCTCAATTTTTCGTAAGCTTAAGCAAAATATAGACAGGCCACTATCTGCAATTCTCTCATTAAACACCATTGCACACACTGTTGGTGCTGCAGGGGTGGGAGCCCAGGCGGCAGTTATTTTCGGGGATGCCTACTTTGCGATCATATCGGCAATACTTACACTTCTAATACTTGTCTTTTCGGAGATTCTTCCCAAGACTATTGGCTCCTACTACTGGAAATCCATTGCTATGGCTTCGGGCAGAATCATTAATACTATGGTATATATTACCTATCCTCTGGTTGTTATTTCGGAGATGTTTACAAAGATAATCTCGGGAGGCAGCAGCGGTGAGCCCACTGTGAGCAGGGAGGAGTTCTCGGCAATCGTTAATATTGGAGAGCAGGAGGGTGTGATTGGAATATCTGAGAGCAGAATAATTCAAAATCTAATAAGGCTTCGCAACATTAAGGTGGAGGATGTGATGACGCCTCGGGTTGTTGTCGAGACAGCACCGGAAGATATGACCATAGATGAATTCTATAAAGTTAAAAGCTATAGGGGCTTTTCCCGTATTCCGGTCTACTCGTCTCAAAGCAAGGAAGATATTACAGGCTTTGTCTACAGGCAGGATGTCACCGAAAATCTTGCAAATGACAACTTCGGAATCACACTGGCATCAATTAAAAAACCAATAACCGTTGTGCCAAATATGCAGCCCATTACAGTGTTGTGGGAGAAACTTCTATCTCAAAAGTCACACATAGCTATTGTGGTAGACGAGTATGGCGGCTTGGAGGGGGTAGTTACCCTGGAAGATGTTATAGAGACCATTCTGGGTCTCGAGATTATGGATGACCGTGATGTTAATGCAGATATGCAGCAGTTCGCACGCGAGCGCTGGAGCATTCGACTCAAGAAATATAAAGAGTTGGCAGATCAGGACAATCTAACTACCCCACCGGAAAAGTTATAATCTATAACCTTTCCGGTAATAGGGTCGTCTGGTATTATTCAAGAATCGCGATAAGCTTTTCGGCCAGTTTGTGGAAACTTTTTCCATCTTCCCTATCCAGCAGAGCAATTGGCTCTCCCTCATCTCCACTTTCGCGAATACTTTGGATAAGAGGAATCTGTCCAAGCAGGGGCACATTAAATTTTTTGGCCATTATTGCACAGCCATCTTTACCAAAGATATAGTATCTGTTTTGAGGCAGCTCTTCGGGTGTAAACCAGGACATATTCTCCACAAGACCCAGAATCGGTTTATCTATACTCTTGGAGCGGAACATATTTATCCCCTTCTCTACATCTGCAAGAGCAACCGGCTGCGGGGTACTCACAACAATTGCTCCGGAAAGCGGAATATCTTGAACCAGAGATATATGGATATCACCTGTTCCGGGAGGAAGATCTATCAGCAGAAAGTCAAGTTCACCCCATTGAACCTGAAGAATCATCTGTTTTAAGGCGTTGCTGGCCATAGGACCTCTCCAGATAAGAGGTTGGTCGGGTTTAGAGAAGTATCCGATGGACATCCATTTAACCCCGTACTTCTCAATAGGGATAATCATCTCTTTTCCGCTTGAGTCATCTACCTGGGGATGTTCAAACTCTGTATCTGTCATCTTGGGAACAGAGGGGCCGTATACATCTGCATCGGAGAGCCCGACACGAAACCCTGCCTTGGCAAGCGCAATTGCAAGATTGACTGCAACTGTAGATTTTCCCACGCCACCCTTACCACTGGCTATTGCAACTATATGACGAACACCGGCAAGTGCCTCCTGGCCCAGAGCCACAGTTTGTCGTTTTTGAATTTTGCGCTCTCTCACCAACTCCATTATGGCTATCTTGAACTCCTCATTTGGGAAGGCTTTTCTAACAGCCTCTTCACAACTCTTTTTGATTGAAGAGGAGAGTGCGTCCGGAGAGGGGAAGACCAGCTTAAACCGTACCTTGCCATCCTCAATCTTTATATCCTCAACCATTCCCAATGTTACTACATCTATCTCCTTAACCGGGTGTTGCACACTCCGAAGAGCCTCCTCTACTAATTTTATGTCCATAAAAAGAATTTTACATATTAACAATAAACCCGTAAAAAGGTTGCCCTGACAGGGTTTTTAATAAAACATTTTACAAAAAGAGGCCGCCACAAGGCCGCCTCTTATGAATCTTACTATCTAATAAACTCTGTTTGATTAGTCGACAAATCTTATTTTACAATTGTCATCTCATCAATCAGATGTTTTGCGTTGCCATATTTTTCTACGATGAAAAGGACATAGCGGATATCTACGTTGATACATCTTTGTAGCGTTGGTTCAAAGATAATATCGCCGCTCATTGCCTCCCAGTTTCCGTCAAATGCGCAACCGATAAGTTCTCCTTTTGCATTAAGAACAGGACTTCCGGAGTTCCCGCCGGTGATATCGTTGTTGGTAAGAAAAGCAACAGGAAGCTCTCCATTGGCCATTGCATACTGGCCATAATCTTTAGCTTTATAAAGCTGCTTTAGCTTCTCGGGAACCACAAACTCCCAGTTGTTTGGATCCTCTTTCTCCATTACACCTTTTAGGGTTGTAACGTGTTCGTAAAGAACGGCATCTTTTGGAGAGTAGTTAAGAACTTGTCCATAAGTCAAACGCATTGTCGAGTTTGCATCCGGGTACATTGCGGCTCCCTTGTTCATCTCAAGCTGGCCTGCGATATAGGCTTTCTGCCCCTCAAAATAGTTGGCATTAGCAGCACCAATAGCAAACTGAAATTTAGGCATCAGGCTAAAGATGCTCCTTCCAACCTCCAGTGCCGGGTCGCTAAGAATCACCTCCGGAGCGGCAGCGAGAGCTTTGTCAATCTTCTCTTTTGAAGAGAAGATGGTTCTGTTGAACATATCATCTACAAAGGCATCTACATCTCCTCCGAATTTTGAATCTAACTCAGCAAAGAAGGATGGTCTTTCGGCTGCCTTTACTCTATCTCTGTAAACTTTAATAAGAGCCTTTGCAACCTTACGGTCTGTAGGCTCCGAGTAGTTAACAAAGAAGGCATTAATACGACCCTCCAGCCCTTTTGCGGCTCTCATTGCCTCATCTTTATCCCCTTTTGCTAAAGCAGCGGCAACCGGGGCATAGTGGTTTGCAACGGCAGTAACCTCTATATTCATAAGGGTCTCCTGGAGATATCTTGAGAGATAGATAAGCTCTGCTCTCTGCGCAACAGATGTGTTAATGTACTCCAGTGCCTTTCCGTATTTCTCAATACGCTTTTTATCTTTGGTTACCCACTCTGTAAAGGCCTTCTCCTCATTAGCGCGACGCTCCTGAACATTAAGCTTGGCAAAGGTTTCGTTCATTCCCATCGCTTTTTTCCAGAAGTTGGAAGAGCCTGCATATTTACTTGAGTACTGCAGACGAACCTTAGGATCTGCAATCATATCCTCCATAAGTACATCCTGACGAATTCCTCTGGCGTAGATGGTTATTGCATTGATGATATCACTTGTCTCTTTGACTTCGGAGCTGGTCATAAAACGACTTGTTCTTCCGGGATAACCCAGTATCATTGCAAAATCGTTTTGCTCAACACCTTTAAGCGAGATAGTGAGGTGTTTCTTAGGAATATATGGCTTATTATCCGGAGAGTAGGCAGCAGGATTGTTGTCTTTATCTGCATATACACGGAAGATAGAGAAGTCTCCTGTATGCCTTGGCCACATCCAGTTGTCTGTATCTGCACCGAATTTACCGATTGATGATGGGGGAGCACCAACGAAACGAACATCGTTAAACACTTTTGAAACGATGAGATAGTGTGCGTTTCCACCATACATAGATGCAACTTTGGCAGTAAGATATTTGTTGTCGCCAACCGCTTTTTTTATAAGCTCATCGGTAACATTTTTTATTGCCTGTTGTCTCTCACTATCTGTCTTTGCGCTCTTTGCCGCCTTTTCCAGATCTTTTGTTATATCTGTAAAACTCTCAAGGAAAGTTACGGCAAGACCCGCAGCAGGGAGCTCCTGAGCACGACTCATCGCCCAGAACCCGTGTTGCAGATAGTCATTCTCTACAGTACTAAGTCTCTGAATATTTCCATAGCCACAGTGGTGGTTGGTAAGAACCAGCCCTTCACCGGAGATAATCTCACCGGTACAGCCACCGCCAAAATGGACGATTGCATCCTTTAGACTTGTGTTGTTAATGTCATAGATCTCTTTTGCAGTAAGTTTAAGTCCCAGTTCGGACATCTTCTTCATATTGAGCTTCTCAATCAACGGAAGCAGCCACATTCCTTCATCGGCTCTCATCGGGCTCAAAGAGAGGAGGATGGCAATTAAAATCAGCAAGCCTGTTTTTTTCATTTTTTATTCTTAATTTTACTTGGTTTGTTTTTTACTTAAAGACAAAGATAAATAAATATGCCAACTAAAGTTCTCATCATAGTTGATAAATTCAAAGGCAGTCTCACTGCCAGAGAGGCCTCTGCAGCTATCTCCACCGGAATGAGAATGCATCTGCCCGATATAGATATAGAGCAGATACCTCTTGCAGATGGAGGAGAGGGGACAATTGAGGCAGTTGAGCATTTGGGAGACGAGAAGCTCTTTGTCTCTGCAGTAGATCCGCTGGGTCGTAAGATAGAGGTTCCGGTGCTCAGGACAGGCAATAAAGTTCTTTGTGAGATGGCAAAATCTACAGGTCTCACTTTTTTATCAAAACAGGAGAGAGATCCCCTTAAAACCAGCAGCTATGGTCTGGGGATGGTAATCAAAGCAGTAGCCACACGCGGATACTCCAATATTTTAATGGGAATAGGAGGGAGCTCCACAAATGATGCAGGTGCAGGTATGCTGGAGGCGCTTGGGTATGTTTTTATTGACAAAGAGGGAAACCCAGCAAAGAGCGGGCGTTATATGACAGGAGGGGAACTTTTAAATATAGCAGGTATAGATGACTCCTCGGTAGAGCCATATATCCGTAACCTCAAGATAGAGGTGGCGTGTGATGTTAACAACCCTCTCACCGGAATTTACGGGGCTAGCAGAGTGTATGGGCCACAAAAAGGAGCCGGTCCGCAGGATGTGGCGATTCTGGAAGAGGGGGTACAAAACTTTGCCAGATTATCTGCAAGATATTTGGGTTATGACCACTCAGATAATCCCGGAGCGGGTGCTGCCGGGGGAGTCGGTTTTGCCCTAAACGCCTTTTTAAATGCGACTCTTCTGAGCGGATGGAGAGTGCTTTTTGATTTTATGAAAATTGAAGACAGGGTAGAACAGGCAGACCTTGTTATTACCGGAGAGGGTCGTGTAGACGGACAGAGTATTTCAGGAAAACTTTTGGATGGTGTGGTTGAGATATGCCTTAAGCACAGGAAAAGATTGTGGATAATTTGTGGAGACAACCAGCTCACAAACAGAGAGCTGGAACGAATTGGAGTAGAGCGGCTCTTCTCGGTATCACAGTTTGAACCCTCAAAGGAGAGGGCAATAGCCAATGCAAAGAGCCATATTGAAAAAATTTCACAACTTGCTGCAACTTTTTTAAAGTAACTTCTGTCTAACAGGCAAACAACTTAAAAATTACAATTATGGATTTGGAAGGAATTTTCGCAATCGTCAGCCCTTTTATAACAGCAATTTCAATTATTCTTATTGTTTTTATAGTAAAGCTAAAAAGGGACAAATCAAGGAATGAAGTAATACTCAAAGCCTTGGAGCATGGAGTAGAGTTGTCGCCAGAACTACTCAAAACAGATACAGAGCAGAAAAAAAGAGACCCCTTAACATCAGCTCTGGTAACAATAGGGGTTGGAATAGGACTTTTTATTTCACTGTATCTCTTCTTTGACCAACTTAAATTTGCGGCGTTTGGATTAATCCCGCTGTTTATAGGGCTGGGTCAGTTAGCAGGGTATCTTATCAATAAAAACAAAGGAGAGACAAAAATATAACCGATCTGCAAAAGTTTAGTAAATACCCCGGATGACAAGAGCAGAGTTTGAACAACAGGTAAGATTGAATCAGGAGCCGTTAAGGAGGTTCCTGATCAACCTCTGCTCCGGAGACTCATCACTGAGTGACGATATCGCACAAGAGGCATTCATAAAGGCGTATCTAAACTTAAACTCTTTCAGCGGGAAGTCAAAGTTCTCTACCTGGCTCTTTAGAATAGCATACAACTGTTTTTGTGACAACAAGAGAGCCTCATCAAGATACAACACGGTAGAGCTGAACGACACAAAACATTTTGCAAATGAGAGTACAGACTCAAAATATATGAACCAGGAGCTCTATATGGCACTCTCAAAATTGAATGAAAACGAAAGAAGTTGTATCTTGCTCTTCTATATGGAGGATAAAAGTATTAAAGATATTTCGGAGATAACTGCAATAAAGGAGAACACAATAAAATCACACCTATCAAGGGCAAAGACAAACATATCGCAACATTTAAAAAGTATAGGTTATGAAAGATGATAATATAAAGAGGTTTTTTGATGACCACAAACAGAGCATCGCAGACGAGGGGTTCTCTCAAAGACTATTTGCAACCCTGGATTGTCTGCCGGAACCAAAACAGGAGAGAGATAAAAGCAAGATAGTTATGCTACTATTTACACTTTTCGGGTTTATTCTTTTTGTGTTTTTAGGTGGATATGGAGAGCTCATTAAGGGGCTTGTCTCTATAGGAGATGTAGTTGCCAATTTTTCACTTTTATCACCTGAGATTGTAGTTGCCGTACTTTTTACGCTTTGCTCAGTTTTTGCAGTCGGTAAATTTGCAGTTGAATCCTAAATTCAATAGGTTCAACTATCACTAAAAGAGCTTGTAACTCAGCCTGTGGTGCTTTGTAGTTCCAAATTGTAGTATGGCCTCCTTGTGCTTTTTAGTCGGGTAGGCCATATTTTTTTCCCATCCGTATTGGGGAAACTCTTTCGCCAGAGCTCTCATATACTCGTCCCTGTAACACTTAGCCAGAACAGATGCTGCAGCAATAGAGGCATATTTTCCATCTCCGCCTATAATACAGGTGTGGGGGGTGTTGTTGTAGGTTAGAAACCTGTTGCCATCTACAAGGATATGTTCCGGAACAACTTTGAGTTTATCAAGTGCTCTCTGCATTGAAAGAATTGAGGCCTTTAGAATATTGATGCAATCTATCTCTTTTGCAGAAGCAGATGCAACTGCAAATGCAACGGCCTCTTTCTCAATTATTGGTCTCAATAAATCGCGGCTCTTTTCACTAAGTTTTTTGGAGTCATTTAACAGTGGGTGGTAAAAATCATTTGGCAAAATAACCGCAGCAGCAAATACAGGACCGGCCAGGCACCCTCTGCCGGCCTCATCGCACCCGGCTTCAACTTTTGTCTTGTCCAGATATTGTAATAGTGAGGTGACCATTATAGAATAATTTCACGCAATTTACATAAAAAATTATTCGCTTTGCAAGAGTTTAATAATCCGGATGCCGCTCTTTAAGAACCCCTATTATGCTCTCTTTGGTCTCCAGGTTTGCCTTAAGGATGTTGATCTCTCCCTCTTTCTCGGCCATTTGAATTTTGTGTGATGTTTTGAGAGAGAGAATCTTTTCGTTGAACTCAAGTTCAAGCTGCTCAATTTTTTTTAAATACTCCTCGCCGGACATTACACCAAACAGAAGAGACTCTAGCGGAATCTTTAAAATTGTGGCAATCTCCTCCAGACGGGGATTGATAAGAACTGTCGTGCCGTTCTCAATCTCCCGGTATGAATTGGCAGATATACCCAGAGATCCTGCCAGATACTCCTGAGTGTAACCAAGGGCTCTTCTCTCCCTCTTTATTCTCTCTCTTATGAGGTCACAATTCATACTCAACAAATATAATTTTATAATGCCACACCTGAATAACAACCAAAAGTTGTGTTAAAGTCAGGCGTAGGTTGGTGTTATTGTCAATTATCATTAGAATCAGATATATTTTGAACAGAATCAGATAAATTAGCAACTCTGAGTTGTATTTATAATGCCCGGGAGTTTACTTTTGCATAAAAAATTATGAAAGAATCAAACACCTTAAATCCAACAAAAAAGATTATTCTATCTTTTTACACAATTATGGAGGAGCGGGAGCTCTATTTGGATGAGAATTTCTCCGACAAGTCGCTTGCCTCATTGTGCGGCTGCTCTCTAAAGGAGCTTGATCGCTTCTCCCTGGAGGAGTTTGGGCTCACTGCAAGCGGGATAATCTCTATGTACAGAGAACAGCATTGCTGATTGAATTATTTTTTCTAAATTTGATGTTCTATTCTTAAAATATAGTAACTAATATGTAACACGAAACAAATATGAAAGTCTATCCCACTCAAAACATCCGCAACGTAGTCCTGATAGGAAATACGAAATCCGGTAAAACTACCCTTGCGGAAACTATGTTGTTTGAAGGTAAAGTGATTGATCGCAGAGGATCGGTTGAGGCAAAAACAACAGTCAGTGACAACACCGAAATTGAACAGATCTACCAAAGATCTATCTATCCTTCGCTCCTATACACGGAGTTTATGGATAATAAGCTAAATATAATCGATACTCCCGGCTCGGATGATTTTGTAGGAGGAGTAATCTCTGCCTTCAAGGTAGCAGATGCAGGTGTTATGATTATTAATGCACAACAGGGTGTTGAGGTTGGGACAGAGATTCTTTCGCGTTATGCAGAGAAGCACTCAAAACCGCTTATCATAGGAGTTAACCAGTTAGACCACGAGAAGGCAAATTGGGAGAGTACTCTGGAGTCAGTTAAGCAGACCTTCGGGAAAAAGGTTGTCGTAATACAGTTTCCTGTTGAGGTTGGTCCGGCCTTCAACTCATTTGTCGATGTTCTAAAAATGAAGATGTATCTCTTTAAAGATGAGAACGGAACCAGAGAGGAGCACGAAATCCCGGCAAACCTTAAAGATCAGGCAGATGAGTATCATCAAATACTTGCAGAGCTTGCTGCCGAAAATGATGAGGCCCTGATGGAGACATTCTTCGATAAAGGCGTTCTTACAGAGGAGGAGATAAGAAAAGGTCTCTCAATCGGGCTTGCGCAGTGCGAGATAATGCCACTTTTCTGTCTATCTGCCAAAAAAGATATAGGCGTAAAAAGATTGATGGAGTTTATCATTAATGTTGGGCCTAACCCGGACAAATACGATCAGAAGCTTAAAAACGGCGAGACAGTTCCTTGCAGCGTTAACGGACAGACCTCTCTATTTGTATATAAAACAGCAATAGAGCCGCATATCGGCGAGGTATCTTACTTTAGGGTTATGTCTGGGAAACTCACCGAGGCTATGGATGTGGTTAACCACGAAACCGGAACCAAGGAGAGAATCTCAACTATATTTGCTGTTGCCGGCAAGAAAAAAGAGAAACTTACAGAGATTGTTGCCGGAGATATTGGTTGCAGTGTTAAACTTAAATCAGTTAAGACTAACCAAACTCTAAACGCAGGTCCAAAAGAGTGGGCTTTTGAACCAATTGTGTTTCCTCCTTCAAAATTCAGAACAGCCATCAAGGCAAAGGTTGAGAAAGATGAGGAGAAACTTGGCGAACTTTTAAACAAAGCGCATTCGGAAGATCCTACCATCCGCGTAGAGTACTCAAAAGAGTTAAAACAGACAATCCTCAGCGGACAAGGTGAGCACCACATCAACATTCTCAAATGGCACCTTAATAACACACATAAAATAGAGATAGATTTGCTATCTCCAAAAATTCCATACAGAGAGACCATAACCAAAGTAGCGACTGCAGATTATCGCCACAGAAAACAGTCCGGCGGAGCAGGTCAGTTTGGGGAAGTTCACCTTCTTATAGAGCCGGTACTGGAGGGGGTTCCTGCAGGTAACAGGTTTAAAATAGATGGTAAGGAGCTTGTTCTTAACTTAAAGGGTAAAGAGGAGTTCACAATGGATTGGGGAGGCAAACTGGAGTACTACAACTGTATCGTCGGTGGTGCAATTGATGCCCGTTTTATGCCGGCAATTCTTAAAGGGGTTATGGAGAAGATGGAGGAGGGACCTCTAACAGGTTCTTACGCCCGCGATATTCGTGTCTTTGTATATGACGGAAAGATGCACCCGGTTGACTCAAACGAGATCTCCTTCAAACTTGCAGGTCGTAACGCATTCAAAGAGGCCTTTAAAAAAGCGGGACCAAAGATTATGGAGCCAATTTACAATGTAGAGGTACTTGTTCCAAGTGACTGTATGGGTGATGTTATGAGTGATCTTCAAAACCGCAGGGCTATGATAGAGGGGATGAGCAGTGACAAAGGATTTGAGATTATTAAAGCAAGAGTTCCACTGGCAGAGATGCACAAATACTCAACTACCTTGAGTTCTTTGACCTCGGGAAGAGCAACATTTACAATGACCTATGCAGATTACCAGCAGGTTCCTGCAGATGTTCAGGACAAATTGCTCAAAGAGTACGAGGCAAACGAGAAGGATGAGTAGCAGCTTTATGATAAAGGCTCAAAATATAAAGAAATCTTTTGGGAACCTTCTTGTTCTTAAGGGGATAGATTTTGAAGCCAAGAATTCCGAAGTACTAAGTATTGTTGGAGCAAGCGGGGCCGGAAAGTCCAGCTTGCTCCAAATTCTTGGTACCCTTTCCACCCCGGACTCCGGTAAAGTTTATATTGACGGTGTAGATGTATTTAATTTAAAATCTAATGCACTGGCAGAGTTCCGCAATAAAAGAATCGGGTTTGTTTTTCAGTTCCATCATCTTCTTCCCGAGTTTACCGCTATAGAGAATGTGGCGATTCCCGCTCTTATAGCTAATTCAAGTATGTCACAGGCGAGGGAGAGAGCAGAAGAGTTGCTCAGTTTTTTAGGACTTAAGGAGAGACTTACCCACAAACCATCTCAGCTTAGCGGGGGCGAGCAGCAGAGAGTTGCCATCGCACGGGCCCTGGTCAATAACCCTGCGGTTCTCTTTGCAGATGAACCCTCCGGGAATCTGGACACAAACACAAAAAGCGAGATCCACAAACTATTCTTCGATCTTAGAGACCGCTTTGGGGTGACCATCATTATCGTTACCCACGACAGAGAGCTTGCAAGGATGAGCGACAGGACTTTGGAGATGAAAGATGGAGAGTTTCTGCTTTAAACGATTTTCCGTCAGGCAGAGCAAATCTGCAATGAAGGTCAACACCGACGGAGTTTTACTCGCTGCCTGGGTAAGTATCAACAAACTAATAGCCTCACACAGCTTACAATCTACAGATGGTCCTGTTCAAATACTAGATATAGGAACCGGTACGGGTGTTATATCTCTTATTCTTGCACAGCGCCTGGAGAGTGGCCCCCCATTTAAGATAACAGCGATTGAGATTGATAAAAACT
>Ga0351893_10023_pt1 | contig 67993 bp, 63 predicted proteins | sample TotcelFGM3001K15_FD_206765 | JGI IMG/M metagenome (GOLD analysis project Ga0351893, IMG submission 206765) | Enriched cells from coal bed in the Powder River Basin, Montana, United States - Total cells FGM rep3 HSBNCT.FGM.300.1.K15 ...
AACAGGAGGGTAAAATGGCGCGCATAGAAAAACCGTGTGTAATTTCCTGTGGTATTTTGCGGCGAGAAATCGAGCACCTGATGGAAAAAGGCGATATTGACGTGGACGTTCATTTCTTGAGTGAAAGACTTCACATGGATTACCATCTTCTGGATCGCGGGTTGAACGCTGCACTCAAAAAGTATCATAAGCAAAGCCCTGAGGGCATCGTCGTTGTTTACGGCGACGTTTGCCTGGGGTTTAATGGCGAAATGAACGTGCTGATGGACAGATACGATACGGTAAAGGTCGATGGGCTGAACTGCATCGACTGTTTGCTCGGCGGCAAAGGAAAACTTCTGGAAATGGACCCGGATCACAAATACCTGTTTCTGAATCCGGCCTTCATCCAATTTACAGAAAAAATAAGGGGAAAAACAAAAAAACAAACCCGGGAGATGTACAGCATGCTTGATGGCATCATCCTTTTAGATGCCATGGGTGATTTGGACGATTACCAGTCGAAGATCGACGAGATCGTGGACCATACCGGTCTCCCGGTTCTCCATCGTCAGAAAATAGGCGTCGATGGCCTGAAGAAGGTTCTTCTGGAAGCGCTTGGCCGGAATCGATGGAAATGCACTATCAACAAGGAACGGGTCGCATGACCGAGAAGATGGAAGCGCGCAACCCGCTTGTCCGATTAATGAAAAAATTCCAACAGGGAACCAGACCGGTTACCCATATGGGACCATTTCTGCCTCTGGTCCGCATCAAGGAGAGGGGGCTGCCATTCAATGACATCATGAGAAACGCTCAAGCCATGACGGATGCCGCCCTCCTGAGCTTTGAGCTTGGTTTTGAATCGACGGTGCTGCCCTTCGATCTGAATGTGGAAGCTGAAATGCTCGGCGCTCGGGTGCGATACCACGATGGATTCGATGGAAGCCCGGTATACCCTACCATCGCCGACAAGCCCTTCACCCCGGGAGACGATATTGCAATTCCAGATGCCTTGGCTGAAAAAGGTCGAATGCCAGCCATATTGAAGACTATTGCCTCCCTGAGGGAACGCGCACGGGACAGAGGGGCGGTGGGGGTATTCCATTCCCGGCCCCTTTACCCTGGCGGGCCAGGTGCTGGATATGGATGCGCTTTATGTGATGCTTTTGAAGCAACCGGAAAAAGCCCTGAGGCTTTTCGAACAGCTCACCACGTTTATCAGTCAATTGATCGATCTTTACATTTGTGCAGGTGCTGATTTCATGATTCTCGTGGAGGGGGGCGGTGCATCCATCGCACCGAAAACCTTCCGTAAACTGGTATTGCCCGCCCTGCAGGATATTTTAAAACCCAAAAAAATGCCCCAAATCACCTATTTTTTCGGCAGTTCCAGGGAAATTATCGAATTCATGCTGACATGTGATACCGACGGTATCATCCTTGACAAGGCATGTGACATTGAAAAAACCAGAGGGCTGATACCCGAAACGATACCGCTTTTCGGGCATTGCGACGGCTTTGACATACTTGCCAATGCGACGCCGGCGGAGATTACCGATAAAGTCCATCGCTGCATCGACATGGGCTTTACGACGGTGTGCCCGCCAGCGGATATCTACCCGCCAGCAAGAATTGAAAATATCGAAGCTTTTGTAAGGGCGATCCAGGAATATGAAAAATAGGGCTTATCTATAGTTTTTCAGAAAATTAATTTCCGATTTATAATGCAGGCAACAGCCCTGCACTTTGTCTTAGTTTTTTCATAACAGCGAGGACTTTGGTGGCATTACGCATGAATTTTTCAAAGGTCTTGATGACAGAATTTCTGAGATCGTCAAATGTTGGAAAATACTTGCAGTGGGTTGCATCCCTTTTTGTTTTCCGCCAGAGTTTTTCGATGGGGTTATAATCTGGCGAATATGAAGGGAGCCGTTTAACATACAACTTGCCTTCCGATTCCATTCGTTCTTTGAAATTTCTGGCATCAGGGCCATTATGATATTTTGCTCCGTCTTCTATCAGAATGATGGGGCACTGGTACTTGCTTACAACGGTCTCCAGGAACTGAAAATAGGTTTGTGAATTGAACTTCTCAGGGGTTTCCATGTAATGAAAATCACCAGAGAAGAACCCAATGGCTCCGAATACTTTCATCCCCTTTCTTATGCCGGTAGTCTTGATTTTAGGTTGTTTGCCCTTTGGAGCCCACGTTCTTGAAAGTGATCCCCATTGGGCGAATGAAACTTCATCACCAAAAAGGATGACTGCTTTCTGCTCTTGAGCCTGTTTGAGTATTGCTGGCCATGTTACCTCACACCATTACCGGCGCTTTTCTTCATCCAGGTGATCAGACTCAAAAGCAGCCTTCTGATAGGATAAGCCGATTTTTTTCAACAAATCGCACAAATAGCGGGGGGAATACATGACGTTAAATTCCCGGAATACCAGTTCAGCAATTATCGCTGATGTCCATATGCCACATTCAAAGCCACATTTCTCGGGACCATCGCAGATGAGACCATACAGACGTTGCTTTTGTTGCTTGTTCAGTTTCGATTTCCGGCCTCGACCGCAATAATGGCGGTCAACAAGCCATGAATATCTTTCAGCCAAAAAACGATAAAGCCAGTTCAGCACCTGTCTTTCTGAGACATGAACAAAAGCGGCAATTGAGCGCAAGGAGTTGCCTTCTGCGATCATAAGCAACGCCTTGACAATTGTGAACAGTCGTAGATTGTTTAAAGCCATGGCCAGTTTTAACTCTGAACGCAGTCTGTTGACAGTCTCTTTTGAAAAAGATATGCGCATATTCTCAGCCTCCATTTATAGGTGTCTATAGGTATCTGAGAATATACTACTTTCAATGCTATATGATGTCCAGCGCTAATGTTAGAGTTTACGAAATTATTTTTCTGAAAAACTATATTCTGGGGGCTCCGTAATGTCCGGCATAAAATTCCGGATTTTCGTTGCGCGGTCCGTGAAAAGCCAGGTCACGCCGCGGTTGACTTCCCGGTACAGGCATTTTTTGGAATTTATGAATCCGGTACCCACAGGAAGGCAATTTCGGGACAACTTTCTCAAGATGTTGTTTTTAAGCAGCATGTAATGTCCGGCCATCCCGCCATAACCTTTCTGCAGGACCATATCCGAAACAGTGCCAACATTTGCTTCTGCAATCGGAATCATTGTTTCCGGGGGGATGAAGGAGATGTCAGAAAAGAGTTGCGGGTGAAGCGAGAGCAGATGAAAATCCCTGGCGGGCTCCAAGGAAGAAAACAACTCTGAAAGGACGTCGTTCAGGCGTGTTGATGCCACGAAATGCGGTTTTATTTCCACCATCAGATGTAGCCTACCGCCGTATCGTTGAATCACATCGGCCAGGGGAGGAATCATCGGGAACCTCGATTTAACTGCTTTGAGACTCAGCTCCCCGATGCGTGCATTCTCTTTGAAGAGGCGCCGGCAGTCCGGGTCGTGGGAAACCACCGGTTGCATGTCCCGGGTCCATTGAATGTCGAGCTCGATTCCCCATACACCTTCTGCCTTTGCCTGGTCAAACGCCGGCAGCGTGTTCTCATAGACCCGGCGATTGTCATACATGCCGCGATGGGAAATCAGCCGTGCATTCATAAATTTTTCGGGCGATGGCTCCGGACGTGGAAGTTTTTCCGAAAGGAAATCCGAAACCCTGAAAAAAGCATTTTCAATCCAAAACGGCAAGGCCATTTCACCTCCCTTGCATATAGGCTTTTCAGATAATGATTTTGGGAAGGCAACAGGGAGGGGATAGGCCTTTTTGGGCCATCCCCGACAGATAACGCACCCAAAATCTTTATCTTGAAAGCTATATCTTTCTGAAAGTCTATAGCGAGAGATTAAGGTTACCTCAGTCAATTATGGTTTGATATAGGCATTCAACCCGATAGTTACCGGTTTTCCATCCACTTCAACCTGGGTTACGACATTTCCCCGGGTACTGGCAACGACAAGCGTCTTTCCGGATGATGACGGTGTTGGTTTTTCCAGATCAATTTCGATACAGAGTTTATTATTTCTGATTTCAACGGTCATGGACATGATTTGTTTCCCTTCTTGATAAGATCGAAATTTTTCGATAGGTTCAGTGTCACGTGTTTGATTTTTATTGTGCATCAATGACTTTTCTCATAACCATGGAGGCTGTCAATAAAAAAGATCAATCGCTACAACATTCTCAAGGACGGATGAGAATGATCAAATTATGGATTGACATGAACAAGACCCGTTTGTTACGCTTGTCCTTCACAAAGAGGAGTAGCCTTCAGGGTGGTTATCGTCAAGACGTCTTCATGAATGAAGGCCGGTACCATCCGTTGGTGTACGAGCCAACTGGCCAGACCTTTGTCACAGCATGCATGTGGCAAAGGTCTTTTTTTTGGTAAAGCCGGAAAAGGGAGATCAACGATAATGGACACACTGGACGACAATAAAAACGAATTGTCCCAATGGTACCAGCTTGATCCGGAAGAGGTGATGAACCGGATTCAATCCTCCGGCACCGGTCTGGGTGCGGCGGAAGCCCGTAAGCGGCTGGACCACTTTGGCCCCAACGAACTGATCGAGAAAAAACGCAAACCGTTGTGGATGATGTTTTTGGATCAGTTCAAGGATTTCATGATCCTGGTGCTGATCGCCGCCGCCGTTGTGGCCGGCGTGATCGGCGACCCTGTAGACACCGTCGCCATCGCCGTAATTGTACTGCTGAATGCCGTGCTTGGATTTGTTCAGGAATACCGCGCCGAAAAGGCAATGGCCAGCCTGAAAAAAATGGCTGCTGCCTCGGCAACCGTTCTCAGGGACGGCCAACCTGAAATCATCGCAGCGGAACAGCTCGTTCCAGGGGACCTGGTTTTCCTGGAAGCCGGAAATGTGGTGCCGGCGGATATCCGTCTGACCGAAGTGGCCCAGCTTCGAACCGAAGAGGCGGCCCTGACCGGCGAATCCATGCCCGTGGAAAAGGAGATACCTGCGATCCTGGAAGAGGACCTGTCCCTTGGGGATCGTAAAAATATGGTGTATAAAGGAACACTGATTACTTACGGCCGGGGTCGCGGACTGGTTACAGGCACCGGCATGCAGACGGAACTCGGCCGGATCGCCACGCTGCTCCAGGCCCAGGAAGAAGGAAAGACGCCACTCCAGAAGCGCCTCACCGCCTTTGGACAGAATCTGGCCTATGTGGTTTTGGCGATTTGCTTCATCGTTTTTATCGCCGGCATCCTCCGGGGCGAATCGCCGCTGTTCATGCTGCTCACCGCCATTTCTCTGGCGGTGGCGGCCATTCCCGAGGCTCTGCCGGCTGTCATTACCATTTCACTGGCCCTGGGCGCCAACAAACTGGTCAAGCAGCAGGCATTGATCCGGAAACTCCCGGCGGTTGAAACCCTGGGGTCGGTCACCTATATCTGTTCCGACAAGACAGGGACCCTTACCCTGAACCGGATGACCGTGGAAGAAGTCTATATCGACGGCCATCTGTTCCGGTCCGGGGAACGGCTTCTATCAGATGGTGAAGATGCCGAGGCGAATCTGTCCGATAGAAAACCACTTGGTCTTCTGCTGGCAGCCCTGTCACTTTCCAACGATGCCCGCCAGGATGCATCCGGAACGGTCATCGGAGATCCGACTGAAGCTGCCCTGTTCAACCTGGCCCGGGAAAATGGCTTTCTGCGCGAAAAACTGGATGACAAATTTCCCCGGCTGGCCGAGATCCCGTTTGACTCGGAGCGAAAGCTGATGACCACCTTTCATCCCTGGGATGATGGCCAGGTTATTTCTTTCACCAAGGGAGCGGTTGAGGAAATCCTGGAACGCTCCGAAAAAGCGTATCATCCCGGAAGGACGGAGACATTTGATCGGACCAAAATCCTGGAAATAGCCGACCGGATTGCCGGGGACGGCCTGAGAGCCCTGGGTTTTGGTCTGCGGGTGTGGGATAAGCTTCCGGACCCAGTGATCGCGGAAAACGTGGAAATTGGGCTGACCCTGATTGGCATGGTCGGAATGATGGACCCGCCCCGTGAGGAGGCGCGGAATGCTGTAGCGGAATGCCGATCCGCAGGCATCCGCCCGGTGATGATTACCGGAGACCATCCGCTGACCGCACAAGTGATTGCCAGGCGGATCGGGATATTGAAAGGGGACAAAAAAGGCGTCATGACCGGACGGGAACTGGAACAGCTTTCCCTGGAAGAATTTGAAAGCCGGGTGGAGAAAATCCGGGTCTATGCCCGCGTCGCGCCTGAGCAGAAACTGAAGATCGTGAAAGCCCTTCAGGACAGGGGACAGTTTGTGGCCATGACCGGGGACGGGGTCAATGATGCTCCGGCGCTGAAACAGGCGGATATCGGGGTGGCCATGGGCATCACCGGCTCAGATGTGTCCAAGGAAGCCGCCCACATGATCCTGCTGGATGACAACTTCGCCACCATTGTCAAGACCGTTCGCGAGGGACGGCGCATCTTTGACAACATCCGCAAGTTCATCAAATACACCATGACCAGCAACCTGGGAGAAATCTGGACCATTTTTCTGGCCCCTTTTCTCGGTCTGCCCATCCCCCTTCTGCCCATTCACATCCTCTGGATAAACCTGGTAACCGACGGCATTCCCGGTCTGGCCCTGGCCGCGGAGCCCGGAGAGAAAAATATCATGCAGCGTCCGCCCCGGAATCCCCGGGAAAGCATCTTTGCCGCGGGGCTCGCCACCCATATCATCTGGGTGGGACTGCTCATGGGGGGCGTATCCATCATCACCCAGGTCCTGTTCATTGACAGCAGCCAGACCCGCTGGCAAACCATGGTCTTTACCGTGCTCTGCCTGAGCCAGATGGGACACGTGCTGGCCATACGATCGGAAAAGGAATCCTTTTTCAGGCAGGGGCCACTGTCCAACAAGCCGCTACTGGGAGCCGTTTTGCTCACGTTCGGTCTTCAGATGGCCACGATTTATGTGCCGTTTCTCAATCCTGTTTTCAAGACCCAACCGCTCAGCGTCAGGGAATTGATAACAACAATCCTGCTTTCAACCGTGGTCTTTTTTGCCGTGGAAATCGAGAAATGTTTCAAACGGGCACGCGGACACTCCGGTTCGAACCAAGGGGACGTCGGACGGGACAAGTAACCAAGAGGACGTCCATGAAATAAGGCATTTCTATAGACTTTCAGAAAATTCATTTCGCAAGGCAGCAGGGAGGGGATAGGCCTTTTTCGGCCATCCCCGAGTAAAACTCACAACATAACGTTGCTGCATTTACAGGCTTACAGGACCAAGTTAGAACCAAGCCCTCTTTATCGATACGAATGGTATCATTCACTCTTTCGACCACGCTCACACCAACCCTCTCCCAATGGGAGAGGGCTGGAAGAAAATCGAAATGTATGACCGGCTATTATTGCGGCTTACGAATTACCGTATCCGCCACATACGGATCAGTTGGGTGTGATCGGTGTAATCTTGGATCCGTGGATGGTTATCCCTGCCATCAATCCCTTCTGGTCGAAGAAAAAGGCATAGATACCTTCTTTGGCAGTTGTGGTGGACAACGTTCGTTCCAATCCCTCATCCACGACGACAACGGTAGGTCCCACCCCCACCTCCCAACCACTGATGCTTTTAAGATGTTCAAGCGATGCCTCGTCCGTAAAAAACAGGGCATAACCAAATGTTTGAGCCCCTATCTGCAATCCGTAGGAGGCTGAGACGGTATTGTAGTAACCAACGGTTTTATCGCCTTTTCGAAGCGCACCTTCCCCATAGTGTCCGCCGACAATGAGCCCTCCCTTAATAATACTCGGGAAAACCAGAATACCTTTTGCCACTTTCGAAAGCTCTTTGGCAGCAGTGGATTTGGCATACAGTTTATTCAAGGCGACATCGACTTCACTGTCAATCTGTCCGGCACTGTTTGCCATGACGGGATGGTTAAAACCGATTGCGATACATAAGACCATCAGTACTGTAATCAAGGAAAAACGAATTGTGTTATGCATAAGAACCTCCTTTTTCCAATTGACATCTTTAGATGATATGATGCTTGCCTTCGTTTAATATCCATCAAATCGGATCACCCAGAGTTCATTCCATGGCTTCCATTCCCCATGATGTTGTACACTCTGGTCCAATTAAATAGATTATTATTACGCAATTCCAAGATGTCAATACACCTGACTGACAGTCTGCTTCAACAGTTGGCGGGTCCCCTGGTTTACGACACATATCCGATTTTCAGCCATTTGGATTTCTTATTGCTTTCAATTGATCTTTTCAAGAAGATCATCGGTTGATATCGGCCGTCAGGTTCATCATGCATGAAGGGACGGGAAAATCCCGGTCAGTCCGGATACCACTTGACTCACAATGCCCTGAAGCCATTGGGTCCCCCATTCGGAAACATTCGCCGGAAGCGCTTGAATGACGGCAATATAGTCGTTTCCCTTTGTCTGTATGGTTTTCTGTAGATCTTTCAAAAAATTATCCCGAAACGGACCTTCTCCATCAATCTGTTGTAGCGCTGGCAGAATATCGCTAATCCGTGACACGTTCAGATGCAGTTCATTCTGACAGATCGCATGAGCCGAATCCAGTGGTTGGCCCACAGGCATCAATCCGCAGTATTCAATCAATCGATTGACCCGCTCCTGAATGTTGGTGTCAAGCGTCTGACATAATCCATCCAGCAGTGCCTCCGGAAACCGGCGGCCAACGAACAGACGTCTGGCCTGTTTATACCACTGCATCAGCGCCAGCAGATTGGCGATATACGTGATGTTGTTGGCCATGATACGTCTGAGGGTCAGATGCAGGCCGTTTGTGAACGGAATATTGACGCTTTTTCTGGCCGACTCCTGAATGAGCCGTCCGGGCCTTGACTCATCTTTCCGAATGATGGAACCTGCGGCGACCACATTTCCAAATTCCATGCGGCAGGGCCCGACCATACCCCCCTGCCCTCCCAGAAAAATGGGGAGCTGATTCAGCATGACTCCCCGGGGAACATCGCCCAACAGCGATGCTGTCGCCTTGTCCTGATTGGGTGTGTAATTGAAATGAATATAGGAACTGCCGACTTCGCTGTGATTTTTGCGGCTGTTTCCACCAGCCATCAGACAGTCGCAAAAATTGATCAGACTGCCCAGGGTGACAAACGGAAACAGGATGGTTTGCTTGAGCGCCACGGTATGGGCTGCGCTGGAGCGCTCTTCCATGATGGTTCCTTCCCGGACATGGCCTCCGGATCCAAAGACAATCCTGTCCAGAAACACGGCTCTTTTGAAATAACCGCCGTGCAGATTCACATCCGGACCGACGAAACAGTTCTCAACGGTTGCCGGCGACTCCAGCCCCAGTTTTGCGCCCTGCAGAATGAGCGTGGATTTGCCAAAGATTTTGGTTCCTGCATGTAGCACCACGCTCTCACCGGAAATTCGGTCAATATTGACGTCATCTCCGATTTCCACAGCCATTGGATTTGGAATCCGGACACCTTTTTCAATCAGTGCGGCGATTCGGCTATTCAGATTTTGCATGTTTGAGGTCTCGACCTGCCCCCTGTTTTTACAATCACCATCAATCCGTCTGTTTCAGTTTTGCAGACCGGATGGAATGACGTTTATGGGCATCCAGAATGGTTTTTCTAAGCCGGATGGATTTGGGTGTGACCTCGACCAGTTCATCATCCATCAGAAAATGAATGGCCCGCTCCAGGGTCATGGCCTTGACCGGCGATAGCAGAATATTGTCATCCCGGCCTGAGGCCCGCATGTTGGTCAGTTTTTTTTCTTTGCAGGGGTTGACATTGATATCGTTGTACCGGTTGTGTTCGCCAACGATCATGCCTTCATAGACCGCAGTTCCGGGAATGATGAAAAGCTGTCCCCGTGGTTCAAGATTAAACAGGGCGTATGCCACGGACACCCCATGCCGGTCCGATACGATGGAGCCGGTAAACCGGCTGGGGAAATCCCCCCGATAGGCTTCATAGCCGCTGAAATAGGAATTCATGATGCCGGATCCCCGTGTGTCGGTCAGAAATTCATCCCGGTACCCGATCAACGACCGGGATGGGATGCTGAATTCGATGCGAACCCGACCCCGGTTATGGTTGACCAGATTGATCATCTTGCCTTTTCGAACAGACAGTTTTTCGGTGACGATCCCCATGAAGGATTCATCGCAATCCACCATCAGGCGCTCGACAGGTTCCAGCTTGGCACCATTTTCATATTTCAAGATGACCTGTGGACGTCCCGCGCACAGCTCAAATCCCTCCCGGCGCATGGTTTCAATCAGAATAGCCATCTGGAATTCACCTCTGCCTTTGACCGTAAAACTTTCCTTGTCATCGGTTTCCTCAACCAGAATCCCCACATTCATCAGGGTTTCCTTGAAGAGCCGCTCACGGATTTTGCTGGATTGAACATATTTCCCTTCTTTGCCGCTGAACGGTGAATCATTGATTCGAAACAGCATCGATACAGTAGGCTCATCAACGGTCAGTCGGGGCAGTCTGGCCGGCGAAGTCTTTGTGCAGATCGTATCCCCGATTTTGACATTGTCGATGCCGGAAAGCACGATGATGTCGCCCGGATCCGCGGTCTGCACCTCCTGAAAGGTCAGGCCCTGATAGGTTTGAAGCTTTGAAATTTTCAGCGGATTGTGCCGGTTTTGATCATCGATGCAGATCAGGCTGTCATTGAATCGGGCTTGGCCGTGGATGATTTTGCCAATGGCAAGCCGGCCCAGATAGTCTGAATATCCCAAATCCGAAACCAGCATCTGAAACGGCGCATTGGGGTCATATGTCGGCGACGGAATTTCATCGACAATCGTATCAAATAGCATGCTCAAATTGGTGCTGTCTTCCTTCATGTCCTTCCAGGCAATGCCGTCACGGCCGACCGCATACAGAAGGGGAAAATCCAGTTGCAACTCAGTGGCATCCAGATCGATAAACAAATCGTAAATTTCATCCAGAACCGCATCAACCCGTGCATCCTTTCGATCGACCTTATTGATGACCACAATCACCTTGAGACCAGCCTCAAGCGTCTTTTTCAGAACAAAGCGCGTTTGGGGCAGCGGGCCTTCGGACGCATCCACCAGAAGCAGCGCACCGTCTGTCATGGACAGCGCACGCTCCACCTCACCACCAAAATCCGCATGGCCCGGCGTGTCGACAATATTGATTTTAACGCCCTTCCAGATTACCGAGCAGTTTTTTGCGGCAATGGTGATGCCCCGCTCCTTCTCCAGATCCATCCGGTCCATGATGCGATCCGAGATATCCTGATTGTCCCGAAAGAGTCCACACTGACGGAACATGGCATCCACCAGGGTGGTTTTGCCATGGTCGACATGGGCAATGATCGCGATATTTCTTATTTTTTCATTAACGATTCTATTTTTCATAATTTCCAATGATAATTGGCATCCCTTTCGGAATTTGCATTTTATTTTTTTTGATTCACCGTAGATACACATGATCAGGGGCTTGATCGCCCCCATGAATGAATCGGTAAACGTTCATGAATCCTTACGGGATGTTCACCCACATATATGAAAATGACATGTACCGTTTTTCTTCTGAATTCTGAATCCTGAATCCTGATTACTGAATTCTGTAGCTTTCAAATATCCTTTCTGTTAGGGCGAAACCCGAAGTTTCTGTCCAACCTTGATTAAATCCTGTTGGGGAATCTGATTCAGCCGGCGCAATTCATCCACAGTCAATCCATAGGTTTTACCGATTCCGAACAGGGTTTCTTTCGGTTGAACATCATGGTACCGAATAGTCGACTGCGTTCCGGCAGATGTCTGTTTTTGGGGTTGGTCCGGGGTGTCCGTTTTTTTGGCAGCAGGCGGTTCTGTTTTGGGTGGTTCAGACGCTGCGGTTTTGGCAGATCCACTCATTTTTTGCAATCCATCCATTTCCCGGATGAGTGAATCCACCTTCTGCGTCACTGTGGATTCCAGTTTTCCCAACCGTTCATTCATCTGATTCAGTTTTTCTTCCTGCAATGCGATAACGGGTTGTTTTGATGAACTGGTTTCAAGTTGGGATAAGCGGGATTCCAGCTTTTTGAACCGGGCGTCCATTTCAGAGATCATGGTAACATCAACCGGCTGCTGTTTCAACATGGGCATAAAAACAAACAGACCAATCAGAATGAATGCGCCGGCGCCGATCAGTCCAAAAAAAATACCACTGTTTTTTGAAACCGATGACACCATTGAATCCATCCGGTTTTTCTTCCACGGTGAATAGGTATCCTCCGGGTAATAATCATCATCAGAGTCCTGATCCCGGCCCGAATCGCCCCGATCCCGAAACTGATCGCGCGTGTCTCTTTCTGTCATGGTAAACCTCCAAATTGAATTTAAATCCTGCCTTGTTTCACAATACCAGGCAGTCTGCAACCAGTTCCCAGAGATATTTGACCTGAAGACCGGCCATTTCATATTCGGACTTGATGGCATTCAGTTGGCCGTGGCAACTGTGGCAGGGAACCACCACCATCTGTGCCCCGGTTTCCCTGATTTGCTCCATTTTTTTGCGACCATAAAAAATCCGTTCGGCATTGTATCCGGTGGTCAGTGTTCCGCCACCGCCACCACAGCAGAACTGACCCTGCCGGTCTGGATACAGATCCACCCAGTTGTTCAGACACTGATCCATGATCCATCGGGGTTCATCATAATACCCATGACCGAACATCCGTTCTGCCTTGCGTCCGTAATTGCAGGGATCGTGATAGGTTGCCAGAACATCGAAGCGGGTTTTATCCAGTTTGATCCGTCCGGTTTTAATATAGTCGATCATCAGATCAAAAACCGTAAAGGTTCCAAACCGGTTCAGCGCTTCGGGATACCATTTTTGGAGACCAGACCTGGTCGCCAGATACGCATGCCCTCATTCCGGCCACATCAGGTTTTTGACCTTGAGCCGGTCCATCTGTTCCACGATCCGGCCGGTCATGGTTTTCATGGCGTCATCATCACCGGTAAAAAAGCCCCAGTTGGTACCTTCCCAGTTTTCGGACGAAATGGTCCAGTCTTCACCCGCCGCATAAAAAATTTTCCACCAGTGCTTTAAATCCTCGGTATGGGTGTTGACCAGCTTGTTGTGAATGGTGGTCAGCAGATTGGCACCTTCCTTGTCAATCGGCACCGTAAATCCTTCAAAGCCCGGTTCTTCGGCCACTTCCGCGGCGACATCCTCCAGGATGAAAATGAAATCTTCTTTCGGCAGCCCCAGATTATTGCCAGTTTTCAGTGCAGCCTCAAGCCCTTTGTGAAGGATTCCGGGAACCCGGTCCCGGTCCCGAAGCCCGCGAATGCGTCGAACCAAATCCGGAATATGAATATCCATGGGACACACCTGTTCACATTTTCCGCACATCGTACAGATCCAGGGCCACCTGGATTCAATCGCACCGTCTATCAGTCCAAGCGAGGTCAGCCGCACCAATTTTCGCGGATCGAATCCATCCACGCCGGCAACCGGACAGGATCCGGAGCAGATGGCGCAGGTCAGGCAACAATCCTGGGCATAGGGCCAGGAACGGAACGCATCGTGATCGATACGGTCCAACGGTATTTTTTGGGATTGTAGGCTTTCCGATTGGATCTCATTCATGATTTCACCTGATTCAGTTGAATAATCTGTTGTTCAAACCGGGTAACGGTTTCTGCAAATTCAGTGGGCATGTTTGCAGCGATGGTGGTCAACTGCAGTCGAGCCGGATTTAGGCCGATGATCGCCAGTCTTTCGGCGATGCTGTCCACGCGCTGCCTGGCATACCTGTTGCCGCGTTCTGAATGACAGTTGCCCTCATGACAGGTAAGGACCAGCACCCCGTCCGCCTGCTGGCTGAATGCAGACAGAAGATAATCGATAGATATGCTTCCGGCGCAGGGAACTTCAATGGTCAGAAGATTGGCGGGCAGTGGGTGTCCGGCGGCAAGGGCCAGTTTTTGGGCCGGAATGGCGGAACGTCCGCAGCAGAATGCAACCAGAAACGGGGATGACCCTGTTTGGGTGCCGGTTTTGTACGCCGCAATCCGCTGACCAATGACCTGATCGGTCAGATCCGCAATGGTAATGGCTTCTCGGGGACATTCCGCAGCGCAGATACCGCAGCGCTCGCACAAATCGGAAATCAATTCCGGTCTGGCATTCAGCATGACAGCGGCATATGGACAGATCCGGTAACAGGTCAGACATTTGATACACTGGCCCGTATTAATTTGGGCCTTGATCCCGGGCGTGATCGATTCACTATTTATCACCCGATATATCCCGGTGCATGCGTTGGCAATGTCAGTATCCGCGGCACCTGGCAACGGAATGCCGCGTGATCCCCCAATGGCAAAAATCCCTTTCCGGTTGGTATGGACCGGCAGCCTGTGGACGTTATCAGCCTGAATGAATCCGTTTGCATCCAGTTCCAGTCGCATGAAACGGGCCAGATGTTTCAGTCGGGGACTCGCCAGAATCCGTTCATCCACCACCGTCAGGTCTGGCTGCAAATAAAAGGGATCTCCAGTGATTTCATCCATGAATTCAATGCGGACCGATTGATCGACGTTTTGAACAATTTGGGGACGGGTTTCGGTAAATTTGACAAACACGACACCGGCATCCCGACACGCCTGATACAGGGCCTCGAGCCCATCTGATGCCACTTTCAGGTTGCCGAGCAGAATGTAGGTTTTGCAGCCCAACTCTGACCGAAGCGTCTTTGCGGCCTGCATGACCGCCAATGCCATAACAGGATGATTTTCCGCAGACAGATTCAACAGAAAAACGACAGTTCTGATGCCGGACCAGTTTTCCGGGGTAACGGGCATCGCCTGAATCCGGAGCAGAATATCGGATATGGCCAGCGATTGCGCGGTTACGTTCAGACCATATGCCGCATGGTTCGCCTGTCTGAGACCATCCTCCGCAATGATGATGGCGCCTGCATCCAGGGTCTTTGAGCCGTCTCTGGTTTTCAGTCCGACATGAAACTGATTGGCATATCCGGCAAAAGAAATGAGCTCGGCATGCGCCATACAGGCTACCGGAGGGTTTCTATCAGCCGGTTGATCAATCAAAAACTCGGGCAAAAGCTCAGGCAAAAGCTCAGGCCAAAGCTCAGAACCAGACCCGTCATCCGGTGTGATGATACTGACCGGAAGCCCTTTCTCCATTAAGGTACAGGCGGTCCGATGAGCGGTTTTTCCATTTCCAAATATCAAAATATTGCGATTCAAATGAGTCTCCTCTCAAAAAAAAACAGAATTCAGGAGTCAGAGGTCAGTCGGGAGATTTCATACGCTCAGCCAGTCCATCACCTGTGCCGCAGCCCGGCTTCCGCTGGCGATGCTTTCGGCAATGCCCATGGGCTGAAGTGCTGAGCCCGCTGGAAATATACCCGGTCCATTGCCCTGGTTCTGCTGGTCGGAAATAAACCCAAACCGGTTCAGGGAAATCGGGAACATCTCTTTTAATGAAATGTAATCCGCTGACGGCGTCATGCCAACGGACAGCACGGCCAGATCAAATATGTCTTCCCTGTATTTTCGCTCTGTCGGATCAAAAAAGCCGATTCGCAGCCGGTCATCCGCTGTCTTGGCGATATCGCCCGGAATGGCCCGTATCTGCCGGATGCGGCGTTTAATATCCGGAAAAACCTGTTCAAAATTTTTTCCGAATGTCTGAACATCAATATAAAAGAATGTCACGTCGATACCGGCCTGAATATGCTGAATCCGGCGGGCCATTCGAAGCGCGGATGCACAGCAGACCCGACTGCACCACAGATGGTTCAGCGTGACATCCCGGCTTCCGACACACTGAATGAATGCCATGGTTTCGGGAATCCGCTTATCCGATGGCCGGATCACCTTTCCGGTCTGCCGAAGCATGTCCTCCAGGTCCAGATTGGTCATAACATTTGGAAAACGGCCGTATCCATAAGGCTTTTGTGACGGATCAAACGGTTTGAAGCCGGTTGCCAGTATGACCGCATCCACGTCACGGGTCATCCGCTGACCATTCTGACTGACATCGATTTGATACCGGTCTGTCCGGCTGACCTTCTGAATGATGCTTCCGATCATAGGCTCTATCAACGGGTTGGATTGAACCTGCTGAATCCGGCTCTCCACCATGCAGGCTCCGCACCGGACACATTCCGGCGCAGCCTTGCAGGTAAACCGGACCGCATGGCCACCCAGCGTTTCGGATTTTTCCAACAGCCAGACCCGAATTCCGGATTGTGCCAGTTCAAGCGCAGCCGAAAGTCCTGCCGGTCCGCCACCAACAACCAGGACCGTTTGATCCGTTACGTTTCTGTTCACTCCCATTTCTCCTTTCTGACTTATCCTCTGGCCTGTTTCGAGGACATCTCCCGCCATTTCTCCACCACGGCTTCGATCAGCGCATGCGCCTGTTCCCGGGAAATGGATTGAATGCCATCTGAAAGTATTTCAATTTCCGACTCTGGCATTTCGATGATTTTCTCAATCAAAAATGCATCCACTTCACCATCATCCAGAAGCAGTCCACAGGCACCGACCGCCCCAATATATTCATCCCCGACAAACAGGGGAACAACCAGTTTGAGGAGACCGGCATCGCATTCCTCGATGACCGGTACTTTTTTCTGTCTGGCTTCCGCCGCAATATTCATGTGAGCCACGGCACAGATAAACGCCTGGCCTTTGGGATTGGCCTTTATGGCCGGACAAAGCCGGTTCACCCATGCCTTGTGATCCGTGATGCGAATGCCGTCCGGATTGAACACGTTGGCATCAATATTGAACTTCTCGTGAATTTGAATCTCAAATGCTTTCCATTCTTCCAATGTACAAATATCGGTTAGCGTCATTTTTCATCTCCGTTATATAGCTTTCAAGATAATGATTTTGGGAAGGCAGCAGGGAGGGGATAGGCCTTTTTTGGCCATCCCCGACCGATAACGCACCCAAAATCTTTATCTTGAAGCTATAATAGCACAGGAACAACAAGTTGTCTCCGTTCTCCCCTTCCCGGACCCAAAATAATTATTCGCATCGTCCGCAGAATACGATGGGTTTGTATGGGTATCCCTTAGAAAAATGCTTGGGGCATGTCAAACAAAAAACGTATCTTTACAAACCATGACGCGGATGTTACATAATTTGTTACGGGCAGAACTTGTTTGAACTCAAAAAGCATTAACCGCGGGAGCCAAAAATGGAATATATCAAAATAAAATTTGGAAGTGATTTTGATACGGTCAGCTCATCTTACAAAGAAACATTTGAAGAGATGTTCCGAACACTCAACACGGGATTTTCCCTCTGCGACCGGTCATGGACACCGCCAATGGACATCTATGAAACTCCGGATGAAATCATTGTCCGGGCAGAGATTGCCGGTGTCATCAAGGAAGATCTGGAAGTGGAAATCAACAACAAAGCCGTTCGGATTTATGGCAGGCGATGTGAAATGTCGCGCCAGGACAACGCCACCTATCGTCTGGCAGAAATTCAATACGGTACCTTTGAAAGAATTTTATTTTTGCCATCTCCCATAGACACGGAAATCGTCAGTGCTTCCTATTTGAATGGATTTTTACAGATCCGTCTGGCCAGACTGCGGATGGATGCTGTTCATAAAATTCCCATTTCTGATCAATAATCCGGAAATTTCCGAGTATGGCGCAGGTTATTTGAATTTTTCGCCTGAATGCGATTCGAATCCCCGAATAAACGACGTGGAGGTTAATGATGCCGGAACAGCTACCGTCTTCTGAAACAAAAACCGAAAATACACCTGAAATTCTTCCGATCTTACCACTCTTTGATGCCGCGCTTTTCCCCAAAATGGTTTTGCCGCTGGTCGTGATGCAGGGTGAATCGGTTCAACTGGTCGACGAGGCCATGACCAAAGACCGACTGATCGGCCTGGTCGTATCCAAAAAAAACGCGGATGAAACCATCAGTCCGCAGGATTCCCTGTTTTCCATCGGGTCCAGTGCGCTGATCCTTAAAATGGCCAAAGCCCAGGACAACCGTGCGCAACTGCTGGTTCAGGGAATCAGTCGGTTCCGCATTCTGGAATTTGTGGAAGGCAAGCCGTACTTGCAGGCCCGTGTGGAAATGATACCGGAAAAAGAAGTCAACAGCACGGAAATAGAGGCCATGACAGCCAATATTGTCCGGCTCTTCATGCGGATTTCCGAACTGACCCCCGGCATGCCACCGGAAATCGGCGCCATGGCCAAATCCATTCCGGACCCTGGAACACTCGCCGATATGGTCGTCTCCACCATCAACACCACGACCGAAGAAAAACAAAAGATTCTGGAAGAAACGGATATTACCCAACGCCTGAAAGAGGTGATCCGGCTGGCCACCCATCAGTTGGAAATCGTGGAGCTGGGAAACAAGATCCAAAGCCAGGTAAAGGGGGATATGGACAAGAGCCAACGGGAGTATTATCTACGTCAGCAGCTCAAGGCCATTCGGGATGAATTGGGTGAAAAGGATGACAGTTCGGTTGAAGTTGATGATTATCGCAAAAAAATAGACGCCAGCAACCTTCCGGAAGACGCCAAAAAAGAAGCGGATCGTGAATTGAACCGCCTGTCCCGCATGCATCCCTCGTCAGCGGAATATACCGTGGCATCCACATATCTGGACTGGCTGACCGCACTCCCCTGGCATGAGGTCACGCCCGACAATCTGGATATCAAAAAGGCCAGAAAAATTCTGGATGACGACCATTATGGCCTCGACAAAGCCAAAAAGCGGATCATCGAATATCTGGCCGTACGAAAACTCAAACCTGACTCAAAAGGCCCGATTTTGTGTTTTGCCGGCCCCCCTGGAACCGGAAAAACATCCCTTGGAAATTCGATTGCACGGGCTCTGGGCCGGAAATTTCACCGGATTTCCCTGGGAGGGGTCCGGGATGAAGCCGAAATAAGGGGGCATCGCCGAACCTATGTGGGCGCTTTGCCTGGACGGATCATTCAGGGTATTCGGCGGGCCGGAACCAAAAATCCGGTGTTCATGCTGGATGAAATCGACAAGGTCGGAAGCGATTTTCGGGGTGATCCATCTTCGGCACTGCTCGAGGTTCTGGATCCGGAGCAGAATTCCCATTTTCAGGATCATTACCTGGACGTTCCATTCGATCTGTCCTCTGTCATGTTTATCACCACGGCCAATATTCTGGATACCATTCCGCCCGCGTTACGGGATCGGATGGAAGTTCTGCAACTGTTGGGATATACCGAGGATGAAAAACTCAAAATCGCCAACCGGTTCCTAATCCCCCGACAACAGGAGGCGCATGGTCTCAAGCCGGACCAGATCAATTTTACCCAGGGAACCGTCAAACATATCATTTCGGATTATACCCGTGAGGCTGGCCTCAGAAATCTGGAACGGGAAATCGCCACCATCTGCAGGGGTGTTGCCAGCAAAATCGCTGAAGGCGAAATTGAATCCATTCTGATCACGCAAAATATGCTGGCAAAATATCTGGGTCCCATTCGCCATATTCCGGAGACCAAAACCCGTATCCACACGCCAGGTGTGGCCACCGGCCTGGCCTGGACACCGGCCGGCGGTGAGATTCTGTTCATCGAAGCCACGACGATGAAAGGTTCCAAGGGTCTAACCCTGACCGGGCAGTTGGGGGATGTGATGAAGGAATCGGCTACGGCGGCCTTAAGCTTTATACGCGCCAATGCCGCATCCATGGGAATTGCCGAAGATTATTTTGAAAAACATGACATTCATATTCATATTCCGGCAGGTGCCATTCCCAAAGACGGACCATCTGCAGGCGTCACCATGCTGACGGCTTTGACTTCCATGTTGACCGGTAAGGTCATTAAAAAAGATCTGGCCATGACCGGCGAAATCACGCTGCGAGGGCAGGTCCTTCCGGTAGGGGGCATCAAGGAAAAGGTCATGGCTGCCCATCGCGCCGGCATTAAAATCCTGATTCTGCCCAAAAGGAATGAAAAAGACCTGGAGGAAATCCCGAAAAAAATTCTAAAGGACATTGAATTTCATTTTGTTGAGAAAATGACCGATGTGCTGCGGCTGGCGATTGAGAAAGGCTGATTAACACATGCGGTTTCTTAAACAATACGGGTGGCTTCCCGTAGTGACCGTGTGCATGATGATGGCCATGATTGCCGGATGCACTCAGGCAATTCCGCCCTCTGGGCCGCCGCCTGCTGTTCCGCCTTCAAAAAGCCTCTATCCCAAACCATACAAGGTTCTGGGCGAATGGTATCAGCCGCTTCCGGATGCCAGGGGCTTTCGCCAGACCGGAATCGCCTCCTGGTATGGCCAGGAGTTTCACGGCAAAAAAACGTCCAACGGTGAAATTTACGATATGTACGCAGAATCCGCGGCACACAAAACCCTGCCCCTGGGGACCATCGTTTATGTCAAAAATCTGGACAATGGCCGGGAAATGCGGATTCGGATCAATGACCGGGGACCGTTTGTCACCGGCAGAATCATCGACCTGTCCTATGCCTGCGCGCAAAAATTGGGTGTGGCACAGCCGGGAACCGCACGGGTGGAGATCGAAGCTGTCGGTACAACCGATCCTGCCATGAACACCTATTCATCGGATTATTATTATTCGGGCAATTTTACCATTCAGGTCGGTGCATTCGCCAATCGGAACAATGCGGAAAGGCTGAAACAGAATCTGGACCGTCAGTATGAGCAGGCCCATATCGTTCCCTATTCCGGTACCGGCACAACGCTTTACCGCGTTCGGGTGACCCGGTGTACATCGCTGGAACAGGCCGAACAGTTTGAAACCCGGCTTCGGCAGGCCGGGTTTTCCGAAGCCTTTGCCGTTGCCGAGTAGCCGAACAGGAGATTCAATCTGCTGAATAACGTTGTATTTATCGATCGGGACGGCGTCATCAATCAGGACTCGTCCGAATATGTCAAAAACTGGTCAGAATTCCATTTCATTCCCGGAAGTCTCAACGCGCTTCGGCGGCTGACAAAAACCGGCCACACAGTCATTCTTGTCACCAACCAGTCAGCGGTCGGCCGGGGATTGATGACCCTTGCCACCTTGTCATTCATTCACAAAAAGCTGTGCGATGCTGTTGCTGAAGCGGGTGGCCTTGTCACCGATATTTTTTTCTGTCCGCATCTTCCCGAAGACCGGTGCGAATGCCGTAAACCCCGCCCCGGACTGATTCATCAGGCCGCCCGGAAATATGAAATTGACCTGGAACATGCCGTAATGGTCGGCGACAGTGCCCGGGATATCGAATGCGGAAAAAATGCAGGCTGCAGTACCGTTCTGGTTCTGACCGGTAATGGGCCAAATGCCAGCCAGGAACTGGATGAAAAAGGCATGACTCCGGATGCCGTGACAGCCGGACTGGAAGAAGCCGCCGAGTGGATCATTTCCCAGTGACACCCAGTTGCCGCCCGCTGCATCCCAAATGGATTCATAACCCGTGAATTCTGACCGACAGTCAACCACCATCGAAGGTTATATTGAAAAAATCACATTTTACAATCCGGACAACCACTACACCATTGCCCGGTTTCGGGCCACCAATGCCAACAGCCTCATCACCATTGTGGGGTTTTTGCCCGAACCATCCCCCGGAGAAAAGCTGTCCATAACCGGCTTGTGGGATGTTCATCCCAAATACGGTCAGCAGTTGAAAATTGATCATGCAGAGGCCCGACTGCCCGCCACGGTTGACGGCATCCAAGAATATCTGAAGTCGGGATTCATCAAAGGCGTCAGCATCAAAAAAGTATCCCGAATCGTCACACATTTCGGCCAGAACACCCTGGATGTCATTGAAAATCAATCCGAACGGCTGATCGAAGTCAAGGGTATAGGGGAGGTTATTGCACGTCGCATTGCCGAATCCTGGAATTCCCATCATGCGGCCCGCAGGCTGATGCGGTTTCTGGAAAAAGCCGGTGTGCCCGCCTCACATACGGCCCGGATACTGAAACAGTATGGTCCAGACAGCGTTGACATTCTGATGGGCAATCCCTATCAGGCCGCGATGGATATTCCTGGCGTCGGATTTTACATCGCAGACCGCATCGCCCAACATCAGGGAGCACCTGCCGATCAGCCGCTCCGCATTCGGGCCTGTCTGCTGTATATTCTGGAACAGGCCGCTCAGGACGGTCATACCGGCATCTGCAAAAGCGATCTCATCCTTCGTCTCTCCGAGCTGTTTTCCATCGAATGCGGCCGGTCGGAATGCGAGCTCGACAGCCTGGTCCGGGAAAACGACGTGATTCTGGATCGGCACGTTCAGTTTGATGAGCCGGTGGTGTTCCTGAAACATCTCCATGAAGCGGAAGCCGGCATATCCCGCCGCATTCATGCCCTTCGGTCCGTTCCGGTTCATCTTCCCGCGCTGGATCGGGAGGCTATTGCCGATGCGGTTTTGATGAATTTGGCGATTCAGCCGTCACCCGAGCAACTGGCGGTTCTGGAAGATATTTTACAGCATAAAATCGCCATCATTACCGGTGGTCCGGGTACGGGCAAAACCACCCTGATTCGATCTGTGTCAGCCGTTTTCAAACGGATGGGAAAAAAAATCGCTCTGGCCGCCCCCACCGGCAGGGCTTCCAGACGTCTCTCGGAAGTGACACGGGCGAAAGCCCAGACTATTCACCGGCTGCTTTTGTATGATCCGGTCGAAAACCGGTTTGTCAAAGACAAAGATGATCCGCTGGAAGCGGATGTGGTGATTATCGATGAGGCATCCATGGTGGATGTCATTCTGATGCTTCATCTGGTGAATGCGATCCCTCCGACCGCCTGCCTGATTCTGGTCGGTGACCGGTTTCAGTTGCCGTCTGTTGGACCGGGAAATGTTCTGGCCGACATGATCGACTCGGGCGTCATCCAGACATATGAGTTGACCGAGATATTCCGGCAGGCTGCGGAAAGTCCGATCGTCATGAACGCACACCGGGTTCGCCAGGGGTCCATGCCGGTTGTCGAACTGGGCACTGACCCCAATGATCTGTCCGAGTTCTATTTCATCGAACAGTCCAATCCGGATATTGTTCTGAAACAAATTCTCGATATGTGCAAAAACCGGATTCCCCGGACATTCGGATATGACCCGGTTCAACAGCTTCAAGTGATCACCCCCATGCACAAGGGCATTGTGGGAACGATTCACCTGAATCAGATGCTTCAAAAGACGTTGAACCCGGAATCTGTTGGTATTGAGGCATATAACACAAAATATAAAATCGGCGATAAGGTCATGCATCTGAAAAACAACTATGCGAAGGAAATATTCAACGGGGATATCGGCGTGGTGACAGATGTGGATAAACAAAAATTTCTGGTGACCGTCGACTATGACGACCGGTACGTAACCTATGACCGGGACGCGCTTCAGGATTTGACTCTGGCCTATGCCATCTCGGTTCATAAATCCCAGGGCTCTGAATATCCGGCTGTGATTGTACCCGTGGTGAATCAGCATTTTGCCATGCTTCAGCGCAATCTGCTTTATACGGCCATCACGCGCGGTAAAAATCTGGTAATCCTGATCGGAACAAGGCAGGCACTTCATACAGCCGTCAATAATGATCAAACCGGACGCAGACTGTCCATCCTGGCGGAAAAACTGAAAGACTCATGACACGCAGCCAACCCATCATTCATTGGAGTGGAAATGTCAGTATACCCGACAACCGGGAGCTGATCGAGGAAGAACCGCTGTCCATCCGCATAGACGGCAAACCCTATACCGTGGTCATGCGGACCCCGGGGGATGAACTCAGCCATGTGGCCGGATTCTGCCTGACCGAGGGGATTGTGGATGTCATGGATGAGGTGGAAGCCATTGCCAGGTGTGATGGCGAAAATTCCCATGTCGTCACCGTGACCCTGAAACCGGAGAGACGTCAGAAAATTGGCGACTATATGGACAGACGGGGATTTATCAGCCAGACCAGTTGCGGCATCTGTGGAAAGGAGCTGGTGGAAGAGATTGAAACCCGGGTTGAACCCGTCATGGATTCAACCCGCTTTGAACTTGAAGCCATCATGGGATGCATGGACGGTATCAATGAATGTCAACCTCTGAGAAAATTGACACATTCCTCTCATGCATCCTTTATCTACGATGCAAACTGTCGGTTGATGGCCGTTGCAGAAGATGTGGGCAGACATAATGCGCTTGACAAGGCCATTGGAAAGCTCTTTTTATCCCGGAAGCTGACTCAGGCCAAGCTGCTGGTTCTGTCATCCCGTATCAGCTTTGAGCTGGTTCAGAAAGCGGCCCGGGCGCAAATACCCGTGATTGTGTCGGTATCGAGACCCACGACCCTGGCCGTTGATCTGGCCATCCGGCTGAACATGACCCTGGCCTGCCTGTCGCCGGGCTATGGACTGTTTATTTTCTGTGGTGAAAAACGATTGCAGCATGACGGCGTGAGCATGTGAAATCATGGCATCCGTGTGCCCTAACGCGCTTACGCCCGCATGATTTTACGCTTTTTTATTGTCTTCGATCTTGTCCGGCTCTTTTTTATCATCAACTGTCGCATCCTTGAAATTCCGAATGGCTTTGCCGATGCCGCCGCCGATTTCCGGCAGTTTTCCGGCACCAAAAATGATGAGCACGATGACCAGGATTACAACCAGTTCTGACATTCCCAACCCAAACATACCTTCCTCCTATTCTTGAGATTCGCTTTGCTGTATTTCTTCCAGCAATTTGGCAAACTCTTTTGTCTTGACATACCGATCCATTGACGCCTGGTAATCCATCCATCTTCGCCAGGATTCAAGCCAGTCGTCGTTTCGCCAGTAATACTGTGAATTTCCTTTTCCCTGCAGCCGTTTGATGTAATCCCGGTATTCCTCCAGGCAACCTTCGCAAAACCGGTAGGGGATGGGGATGGAATGATCATGGTTGGGATCGGTCTGGCAAAATTCATCCGGATTGATCTCCATGCCACATTTTTCGCATCGGGACGAGCATCGGGAACATAAAAACGCGCGACGAACGATAACAGCCTTGCGTTTACGATTCAAAACGTCTTTTTGATCTTTGACCGCCTGAAGGCGCTGATTCAACGAAATAATATTCGCCACGGGATTACCTGAGATGAATGGATTTACATCATTTGTGACTGGTTGTAAAACAAGAGGCCTGAAATGCCTCAAATTTGGCGGGACTATAGCATTCAGGCATTCGGGTGTCAATGTCGATGGCTTGAATTCTCCAGACAGGCACGATTCACCATCTGCTCGCTTATGAATCAGATTGTCAATCGTCCATGCGCATATTCCATAGACTTCTGACCTCTGCCCTCCGATCTCCGACCCCTGACCCCTGATCTCTGACCCCTGATCTCTGACCTCTGATCCCTGACCTCCGATCTCTCACATCCTGCTCAATCATGATTCGGGATTGGGCGGATAGCTCAGCCGTTTCATCATGGCAATTTCATCACAGTCCGGAAATTTGACGCAGAACAGACAGCCGCTCCAGATTTTCAAAGGCAGCGCGGCACGGTCGATCCGTTCAAATCCAAACGTGTCAAAAAAATCAGGCCGGTAGGTCAGGGTGAACACCTGGGTGATTTGATACTGACGGGCCTCTGTCAATGCATATTCAGCCAGTTGGCTTCCGATTTTTTTTCTCAGATGATCCGGTGACACGGCCAGTGACCGGATTTCCGCCAGATCGCTCCAGCAGAACTGCAGGGCGCAGCATCCCACAATCTCATGACTGATCGAATCTTCATAAACCGAAAAATCCCGCAGATGGTCGTAAAGCTCGCTGTATGGCCGGGGCAGAAGATCGCCCTTGGTCCCGTAATATTGCAACAGGCCATAAATGGCCTTGATATCCTGTAATGTGGCTTTTCGAATCATGTGTTTTCCTGATCCCTGCTGGTTGATATCCTCTGTTCCCGACGTGTTTTTTTTAGCGAAATCCAGCGTTCCAGACGCTCTTTTACGGTTTTTTCATACCCCCTGTCACTGGGGAAATAGAACCGGTGGCCGACAATCTTCTCCGGCAGATAGTCCTGTGGCGTCCATGCGTCCGGATAGTCATGGGCATAGCGGTAGTCCCGGCCATATCCCATGTCCTTCATCAGTCGCGTGGGCGCATTCCGGATATGCAGCGGCACCGGCAGCGATCCGGAATCTTTCACCAATTTTTGAACCTTGCCATATGCCATATAAATGCTGTTGCTCTTGGGAGCTGTTGCCAGATAGATCACGGCCTGGGCCAACGCCAGATTTCCTTCCGGATAACCCAGAAACCGGAAGGATTCCATGGCATTCAGGGCGATTTCCAATGCCAGGGGGTCGGCGTTTCCCACATCCTCGGAGGCAAACCGCACCATCCGCCTGGCAATATACAGCGGGTCTTCTCCGGCAAGAAGCATGCGCTCCAGCCAATACAGGGCAGCATCCGGATCACTTCCCCGAAGGCTTTTGTGAAATGCGGAAATCAGATTGTAGTGTTCTTCTCCGGATTTGTCATATAGCAGCATTTTTTTCTGCAAAGCGGTCTCGATATCCTGAACGGTGATCAAAGCCGGTTGTCCGTCCGGTGACCCATCTGCTGCCATCATGCCAATGGTTTCCAGCAGGTTGAGCGCGGTTCGGGCATCCCCGTCTGCCAGCCTGGTCAGAGCCTCAATCGCATCATCCGGCACATTCAGATTCAGATGACCCAGGCCCTTTTCAAAGGATGTCAGGGCCCGTGTAATCAATTGGGACAGATCAGCCTCTGTCAGCCGGTTCAGCACCAGAACCTGACATCGGGACAGGAGTGCCGGAATCACCTCGAAAGACGGGTTTTCCGTGGTCGCACCAATCAGGGTAATCAGACCCGATTCAACATGTGGCAGAAACGCATCCTGCTGGGATTTGTTGAAGCGGTGAATCTCATCTACAAACAGGATGGTTCGATGGCCGGTATGCTGGGGACTGGAGGCATCCTCGATGACGGCCCGGATTTCCTTGACACCGGACAACACCGCAGAAAAATGAACAAAATGGCTTTTCGTTTCCTGAGCAACGATGCGGGCCAGGGTGGTTTTACCAACACCGGGGGGCCCCCAGAGGATCATGGAAAAAATCTGGTCCGTTGCAATCGCATGATGGAGAATCGTCCCGTCTCCAACAACATGACTCTGGCCAATAAATTCGGCCAGAGTCACCGGTCGCATCCGTTCCGCCAGGGGAGCGGGGGTCCCGGTTAAACGCATAGTTGGAAATTTGGACATATACCCATCAGCCTTTTCTCTTCATCCCTTAGTCGTCAGCCTTCGGTCTTCAGCCTTTTCCCCTCACTTCCTCCCCGACCGTTCCCGAAACATCAGATGGATGGGCGTTTTTGTCAGACCGAATTCTTGCCTGATCCGGTTGATCAGATATCTTTTGTAGGAAAAGTGAACGCCTTCAGGCGCATTGACAAAAAGGACAAATGATGGTGGCCGGGTGCTGACCTGGGTCATGTAAAAAAACTTCAGCCGTCTGCCTTTAAAAAGAGACGGCTCTTTGTATTGGGTGGCTTTTTCCAGCATCCGGTTGATTTCTCCGGTTCCAATCCGTGTGGTAAACTGACGGTACACATCTTCAACGATTGGAAAAATACCGGAGATCCGCTGTCCGGTCAGGGCAGAAACGGTCAGGGCTGGGGCAAATTGCATAAATCGGGCCTGATCGTGCAGTTGGTCAACAACCTGCTTGATGGTGGTGGTGTGTTTATCCACCTTGTCCCATTTGTTCAACACAAAAATGCAGCCGCATTTTCGTTCGGCAGCGTGCCCGGCAATATGGACATCCTGTTCCAGAACACCTTCTGAAACATCCAGAACAATCAGGGCGATGTCGCATCGTTCCAGGCTTTGTAAGGATTTGATAATGGAAAGCTTTTCCAGTTTTTCGGAAACCCGGGCCTTTCGCCGGATGCCTGCCGTGTCAATGAGCAGATAGTCCATATCATTTCGCCGGAAACCGGTGTCAATGGAATCCCGTGTGGTGCCGGGCAGTTCGTTGACAACAAGACGATTTTCTCCAAGTATCCGGTTGACCAGAGAGCTTTTCCCCACATTCGGTCTGCCGACCACGGCTATTTTGATGATTTTCTCATCAGAACCATCCACTGAGTCAATGCCTTCTGATGAATCAGAAAATCGGCGTACCAGTTCATCCAGAAAATCAGGGACACCATAATTGTGCTCTGCCGATATCGGAAACAGGGTCTCAATGCCGAGACTGTGAAACTCATACAGGTTGCTTTCTTTTTCGTACCCATCAATCTTGTTGACCGCGTACAGAACCGGTTTTTCAACCGACCGGAGAATCCCGATCATATCCGCATCAAAAGGAGACACACCGCCTTTACCGTCCAGAATCATCACCACGACATCGGCATCCTGAATGGCCTGAAACACCTGAGACCGGATCAGCGGGGAAATCATGTCAGTTTCGTCCGGGATAAATCCGCCCGTATCCACCACAATAAAAGAAATGTCATTCCAGACTGCGGTGCCATAATGTCTGTCCCGGGTAACACCCGGACAATTGTCGACCAGGGCATTTCTGGATCGGGTGATTCGATTGAACAAGGTCGATTTGCCCACATTGGGGCGGCCAATAATTGCGACAACAGGATTCATGAAAAACAGTCTTTAATTAGAGTAATGGTAAAAGTAGGTTCATCGTGAACCTGCAGCGTTCAGAACTCACGATTCATATTGGAATATGGTACTCAAATTTGTCATGGCATGCAACAATCCTTTTGGAAATCCGTTTCGCCGGTTACGCGTTTCGTAACTCAAACCAGGCTTTACAATTCTTGTTTATAAGAGTGGAAGATATCATTGACATTGGGGAATTATTGTGGAATGTTAACCGTTCAGTTTTTTGAAAAAAACTTTTGGCGATATAAAAACGCCGTTGATTAATTATTCCGGTCGAGGAGTATGGAATGATACAACCTTTTCGAATTGAACATCCTGATATCACTGCAGAAATGGTTGTCCGAATTGATTCTGTCATTGCAGAGAATCGGGATAAATCCGGCTCTGTCATTACGGTTCTCAGAGAGTGTCAGGATATTGTGGGCTATCTGCCTGTTGCGCTGATCGATTATATCAGCAGCGGACTCAACCTGCCCCTTAGCCAGGTGTATGGTGTCGCTTCGTTTTATGCCCTGTTTTCAATGAAACCCAAAGGCCGGCACATGGTCAAGGTCTGCCTGGGAACGGCCTGTTATGTCAAGGGCATCAAGGAAGCGATTTCGCGTATTCAAAACACCTATCGCATTGACGCCGGGGAAACGACGGCAGACCGCAGATTTTCGCTCGAAGCGGTTCGTTGCCTCGGTGCATGTGGGTTGGCGCCTGTCATGGTGGTGAATCATGATACGCACGGCGACATCAGCGCCGATAAGGTTATCTCCATTCTGGAGCGATATACCTGAATGAATTCATGTCAAAATCCGTGTATTCAGAATATCTTCATACAACCGAAACAATGATGGATCAACCCGTGTCCGGGTTGGAAAGATGGGTTTATTTTTTATGAAGATATCCGAGATCAAACAAATTTTAAAGGCCGAAGTCGTTTCCGGTCAGGATCATCTGGATCAGAATGTTTCCGGCGGTGGCGGAGCCGATTTGATGGAGGATGTTTTAGCCGCTGTAGCCAAGGGCGCTGTTCTTCTGACAGGCCTGACAACGGAGCAGGTGGTTCGAATCTCACAGATTGCCGGTGTTGCGGCAATCGTAATCGTACGCGGGAAAAAACCGGAACTGAAAGTATTGGAACTGGCCCGATATTATGGATTGCCGGTTTTGCTGACGCGATACTCGCTTTTTGTCGCATGCGGAAGACTCTACATGGATGGACTGAGAGGATTGGACGGATCCTGGTAGCAAATCATGGAGAAATCGATGCCGAATTTAACTGTACTCGATCTTTTAAAAATCAAGGAAGATACGCAGTCATCACTGGAAGCGCCCGGACTTTTCAGGTTGCTGATATGCAGCGGAACCGGCTGTCATGCAACTGGCAGCAAGCCTGTCATAGCGGCGCTTGAAAATGAAATCCAGGCCAGGGGCCTCGGACCCAAAGCCATGATCATCGAAACCGGATGCAACGGGTTTTGTGCCATGGGGCCGATCATGGTGGTTCAACCCGGCGGTATTTTTTATCAAAAAATCAAAGCCGAGGATATCCCCGAACTGGTTGACCATCAACTGATTCAGGGCAAACCGCTGGAAAGGCTTTTGTACAAGGATCCGGCATCCAAAAAAACCATTATATCCCAGCATGATATTCCATTTTTCTCCCACCAGATGCCGCTTGCACTGCGAAACAAGGGGGTTATCAATCCCGAGGTGATTGAGCATTATATCGCCAGAGACGGTTATATGGGCGCGTCAAAAGCACTTCTGGAAATGGAACCCCAGGATATCATCGAACAGGTCCGCCTGTCCGGGTTGCGGGGAAGGGGTGGCGCAGGCTTTCCAACCGGCATCAAATGGGATTTTGCCGGTAAAAGCCCGGGTAGCGTCAAATATGTATTGTGCAATGCGGATGAAGGTGATCCCGGTGCGTTCATGGACCGAAGCATCCTGGAAGCGGATCCTCATGCGGTTCTGGAAGGAATGATCATTGCATCCAGAGCCATCAATGCGCATCAGGGTTATATATATGCCAGAACCGAATATCCACTGGCCATTCGCAGGCTGGAAATCGCCATTCAGCAGGCCAAAAATTATGGACTTCTGGGTCAGAACATTCTGGGATCTGGCCATGATTTCGATATTGAAATCTACCAGGGCGCCGGCGCATTTGTCTGCGGCGAAGAGACCGCGCTCATGCGGTCGATTGAGGGAAAACGGGGTATGCCAAGACCCAGACCGCCATTTCCGGCAATCCAGGGTCTTTGGGAAAAGCCCACCATTCTGAACAATGTCGAAACCCTGGCCAATATCCCCCAGATTATCATCAACGGTGGGGCCTGGTATGGCAGCATTGGCACTGAAACCAGCAAAGGAACCAAGGTGTTTGCGCTATCCGGGGATATCAATAACATTGGTCTGGTTGAAGTCCCGATGGGGACATCCCTGCGAACCATCATTTATGATGTGGGCGGCGGTATTCCCAACAAGAAGAAATTCAAGGCCGTTCAGTTGGGAGGCCCATCCGGTGGATGCGTTCCGGAAGCCTATCTCGATACACTGGTGGACTATGAGGCCATTGCCAAAGTGGGGGCCATCATGGGATCAGGCGGCGCCATTGTTATGGATGAAAACACCTGCATGGTGGATATGGCCCGATTTTTCATGGATTTTATTCAGGATGAATCCTGTGGAAAATGTACGCCTTGTCGCGAAGGCACACGTCGGCTTCTGGAAATTCTGAACAAGATCTGCGAGGGCAGAGGAGAACCGGAAGATCTGAGCAATCTGGAAACTCTGTCAGCCGTAATCAAGGATTCCGCGCTGTGTGGGCTCGGTCAGACCGGCCCCAATCCGGTTTTGTCAACCCTTCGGTATTTCCGGGATGAGTACGAGGCGCATATTTATGAAAAACGATGTCCGGCCAAGCGATGTATGGCATTGCTGAAATTTGAGGTCAATCCGGATATCTGCACCGCATGCGGCAGTTGTTTCAGAAGTTGTCCTGCAGAAGCGATCGAATGGCAGAAAAAGCAGCCCGCCCGCATCAACCGGGATAAATGTATCAAATGCATGACCTGTTTTACAAAATGCAAATTTGATGCGATTTTCTGACGACCTGATAACCTTGTTAAAACATCTTGTTGAATCGAGGAGCTATCTATGATTGAAGCGGTAGTGATGATGGGCGGACTGGGTGTTATTGTCGGCGCTGGTCTTGCGGCGGCATCCAAAATTTTCTATGTCTATGTGGATCCCCTGATCGAGGCCATTGAGGGGGAACTCCCGGGCGCCAATTGCGGTGGCTGCGGTTTTGCCGGATGCAGCGCCAATGCCGCAGCCATCGCAGCCGGAAAATCTGCGCCCAATTCCTGCGTAGCAGCCGGTGAAGAGGTTGCCACGGCCATCGCCGGCCTTCTCGGCGTATCGGTTGGCGCCAAGGATCGGGAAATCTCCAGACTGGGCTGCTCCTACAGCGTCCAGGATGCGGAAACGCGATATCTGTATGACGGGATAACCGACTGTCGGGCAGCCGCCCTGTTAAACGGCGGGATGAAGGTCTGCGCCATCGGATGCCTGGGATTGGGCAGTTGTGTCAAAGCCTGTCAGTTCGATGCGCTGACAATCGTACCGGAAGGCCTTCCGGTTGTCGATCCGGACAAATGCACCGGATGCGGTGCCTGCGAACGGGTTTGTCCCAAACATATCATCCGATTGTCTTCGATCAGCCTGCGAATTCTGCATGAATACACAACGGAAGACTGCACCACGCCTTGTCAGCGGGCCTGCCCGGCCGGCATTGACATTCCGGAATATATTCGTCAGATCTCACTGAAAAATTATCATCAAAGCGTGCAGATCATCAAGGAGCGAAACCCCTTTCCCACCGTAATCGGAAGAATATGTCCCCGTCCCTGTGAAACGGAATGCCGGCGACAACTGGTCGACGAACCTGTTGCGATCAATTATCTCAAGCGGTTTGCCGCAGATTATGAAATGCAGTCCGGTCAGCGGATTCTCCCGGCCAAAGCACCTGCCAGTGGACAAAAAATCGCAGTGATCGGCGGAGGGGTGGAGGGATTGTCTGCTGCCTTTTTCAGTGCGCGACTGGGGCATGAAGTAACGGTTTTTGAAGCGTCTTCCCTCCTGGGCGGACTCCTGCGTAGCGCAATCGCCAGAAACCGTCTGCCAATGGATATTCTGGACTGGGATATTCAGGGAATTCTGGAAATGGGTGTCGAAGCCAAAACCGGTATCACTGTCGGGCAGGCCATTTCACTGAACGATCTGTTTGATCAGGGATACAATGGAATTCTTCTGGCTTCCGGCGGATGGGACAGCCGACTCGCCAGAGGCGCGACACGCAGTATCGAACAACCGATTCCGGGTGTTTTTCTGCTGATCGACCTGATGCGTCAGGAATCCCTGACTGGCAATCTGGCGATTGAATCACCGGTTGTCATGGCAGGCGGGGGAAAATTTGCGGTGAGCGCAGGTAAAAAATTGATCGAACAGGGTGTTTCATCGATCCATATCCTGTTCCAGGAAGATGCGGCCACCCTGTCAGCCGAACTGAAGGATATGGATATTCCAGGCGGTATTCAAATATCTTTTCAGTCTGGAATCACCCGGCTGAAAGGCGATGGTACCCGCCTGACTGGAATCGAATATGTTGATGTCCGGACCAAAGAGCATCATGAACTTGAAGCCGCCTCTGTGATTCTGGCTGCTGGCAGGCTTCCGGAACTGATAATCACCCGATTCGCAGAAACAGGTTCGGATGGAACCATTCAGTGGCTGGCGGTTCCTCCCTATAAACGGGCTGAAATTATGGATCAGACCGGTCTGCTGGCGCCAGGAGACATGTTGTCCGATTTCAGCGGTGCCATTCGCGCCATTGGTGCCGGAAGGCGGGCGGCCGCCTCCATTCATCAGTTGATATATGGAATGCCTCTCAGCTTTCCCGCTTCCCTTCTGACCCCTGACGCGGTTTTTCAAAATGTTCATCAGGTTGACGGCGTGGATTCTATTCCGCGGCAGATCATGCCCCTTTCCACAGATAAAAATCCGAATGCCGAACTGGAAATTGGCTTTTCGGAGGCGATGGCAGCGACTGAGGCCGGTCGATGCCTGCAGTGCGGGCTGATCTGTTACCGTAAATCCCCATCATTCAACTGATTTAAAAAGGCATTCAGCGTGGCAACAGAAGAAGGCATCGTCACTCGGATTGGCGAGAACGATATTGCATGGGTAAAAACGGTTCGAAGTTCAGCCTGTGAATCATGCACTGCGAAACATTCCTGCTCGACCCAGGATTCTGGAAAAGAAATGATCGTTGAGGCATTCAACCCGATCGCTGCCAAGGAAGGTGATCGGGTTGTTATCCGCATGCGGACATCGACACTGTTGAATGCGGCATTCATGATGTATATTGTTCCGATTCTGTTCATGCTGGCAGGTGCCTTGATCGGAGATGGCGTCTCGTCTGCCGTCAGGATGGACAGTGTGTTGATGTCAACCATCACGGGCATGTCCTGTTTTATTCTGTCGTTTGTTCTGATTCGATACAAAACCAACCGAAAAGAGGCTCAGGATCGATATCGCCCCAGAATCATTCGAACCTGTCCGCCCTGATTGTTCTGATTCCCTGGCTTTTGTTTTTCCGGACTGAATTTCTCTGGAATTGCATTCTGACAGAATCATTATATTACCCCTGAAGCATCCATCCCGATCTATCGCTTTCAAGATAAAGATTTTGGGTGCGTTATCGGTCGGGGATGGCCCAAAAAGGCCTATCCCCTTCCTGCTGCCTTCCCAAATTCATTATCTTGAAAGCGATATAAATCGATAAGTGGTTGACAGAAATTGACCCGGCATGGTAAAAAGACCAGTTTTTGATCAGGTTGTTTTGTCTGTTACAGCATCCCCAAATGGCATGTTTCCCATTATCAGGATGGCAGACGATTATCACGCTCAGATATCTGAGCAAATCCTTGCTCTGAAGAAAATTCAGGGCTCAATTATCCAAAAGGAGGTTTAATGAGACGGTACGAAACAATTGTAATCATGGATCCAGACATATCGGACGATGACAGAGGATCGCTTGTCACCCGAATCCTGGAAATCATGGCCCAGAAAAACGGAACATTGCTTGAACAGGATGACTGGGGTGTCAAACGGCTGGCGTATGACATCCGTAAGAAAATCAGAGGGTATTATGTGCGTTTTGACTATTGCGGCATGGGCGATCTGGTGGATGAAATCGAACGTTTTTTCCGAATTAACGACAAATTTTTAAAATATATGACGGTTGTTCTGGATAAAGACGCGGATATCGAAAAGATTCGGGAAGAGATTGCCGCCGAAAAAATCAAACCGGCTGAATCAACTCTGACAGATACCGATGTGATGGATTCTTCGGATGAAGACGGTGAACTGGATAACATGACTGAAGAAGAGGAGGACGAAGAATAAATCATGGCGCCTTCAAAATACGGTAGAAAAAGACCTGCCACCAAGAAAAAACGTGTATTTCATCGTCGCAAAGTCTGCCGGTTCTGCGCTGACAGCACCCTGGGGATTGACTATAAGGATGTCAAAACCCTGAGATATTTTATTACCGAGCGGGGCAAAATCATTCCCCGCCGCATCTCCGGAACCTGTGCAAAACATCAGCGATCTCTGACAGAAGCCATTAAACGCGCCAGAACCATTGCGTTGCTGCCATTTGTGGGTTCTTTGGATAGTAACTGATCAACCTGTTTCAGAAGGAAATTCCCAAGTGGCGCAAGCAGTCCCGGCAAATGAAATCAGAGATATCATCATAGGGGCAGTGCTTGTCAGCCTGATCGCGGGTTTGGCGTATATCATTCCGGTCATGGGATTCATGTTTGCTGCATTTGTACCGCTGCCCGTTATGCTCTTTCGAATCAAACTGGGGCGGGTCAATGGAAGCCTGATTCCTGCCATATCAACAGCCCTGATCTATCTGATTTATGATGGACGGGGCAGCGATCTGGTGATGTTCGCCGGCCTTATGATTCTGGGTCTTTTCCTCTGCGAGTTCATGGAACGCAACTGGTCGATCGATGCGACCATTGTTTTTTCCTGCGGCAGTGTCATTGTTTGTGGCCTTGCCTTTCTGATGATATACAGCTCGCTGACAGGCATCAGCATTGAGAGCCAGGCCAAAACCTATATTCAGAAAAATCTGGAAATGTCGCTGGCGCTTTATGAGCAAATGGATATGCCGCGCGATACCATTGATCTGATAACCCGATCTGCTGCCCAGATTCAGTATGTTCTGATTCGACTGACGCCGGCCATGGTCATTATGTCCATGCTTTTTGTGGCGTGGATCAATATGTTGACGTCACGGTCAGTTTTTAAACGATTCTCGGTCCCGTTTCCGGAATATGGCCCGCTGAATCGATGGAAAGCCCCTGAGCAACTGGTCTGGATCGCCATTTCAAGTGGGTTGATGTTGCTTGTTCCATCGCCAGCACTTAAACTGATCGGCCTGAACATTTTTCTGATTCTTCTGACCGTTTATATGTTTCAAGGCGTGGCAATCGCTTCCTATTTTTTTGATAAGAAACGCTTTCCCAGATGGGCCAGAATTGTTTTATACACGGTGATTTTTCTTCAGCAATTTGCGCTGATTGTGGTAATCGGCCTGGGATTTTTTGATCTCTGGCTGGATTTCAGAAAACTGAAGCAGGAAGAACAACCCGGCTAATCCGGATTCCTGTTATCCAATACTTGTGGAGGACATATGAACGTTATTTTAAAAGAAACCATTGAATCGCTGGGAATTATTGGAAGCGAGGTCAAGGTTGCGGATGGATATGCCAGAAACTATCTGCTTCCGCAGAAAAAAGCCATTCTGGCCACAGTTCAAAACAGAAAGCTCATGGCTCAGCAAAAGGTCAAGCTTGATCTTCAGATCGCCAAAGAAAGAGGCATGGCTGAAGAGATGGCCAAAACGCTTCAGGGCGTGGTATGTACCATTCCGGCCAAAGTCAGCGAGGAAAACCGGCTGTATGGATCAATCACGGTTCGGGATATCCTGAACGCCCTGGCGAAACAAGCAATCTCTGTGGACAAGAAGATGATTCTTCTATCCGAACCAATCAAGACCCTGGGCAGCTTTCAGGTGCCGGTTCGTGTTTATAAAGAAGTCGAACCGACAATTACCGTTGAAATCATTGCAGAATCCTGAACCTTTCTTTCCCCCTGCCCCCTTTTGAAAATCCGGGCCGGGGGAATTTTCAGGTCAATCCTTTCAATTACCCCGGCTTCGCGCTGAAAAAGGCATTCGTCTTGCCATTTACCGTACAGGCTTCTTCCACTCTTTGGCAAATATCCCTGCGATTCGACCGGTCTGGCTCGGGTCTATCTTCAGGGCTTTTGCCACTTCCGCGTACAGGGTTTTGCGATCTCCGTTTTCGGCATCCACAAGGCCGTTGAGGTCCCTTTTCTCCTTTAAACTCAACCCACCCGCATCGACTGCGGAGAGATAACCGTTGTCCATTTCATTCAGGGCGCCTTTCTGATAGTAGGGCGCCAATGCCTGAAACCGCTCTTTCATTTTTTCCTTGAGTGACCGAATGGTCGGATTGGAAACGTTTGTCACATCATCGGCCCACGCACTGGCAGGAGAGAATACAAAACTGATGTTGTATATCGTCCCGTGATTGTTCCTGGATTGGCCATCTTTTTTAGGCAGCGCGTTCCCCCGGATATCATTCACAATATCCTCGGCAACGGATTCCACCTTTTCAGCCGGGAAATAGATGTTGATGGTTACGCAGGCAAAAAGGGTTAGTGTTACGGCAATGGTTACCGACCAACAAAGCTTTTGTTTTTTTTTCATGTGCCCCTCCTTTTGTCATTGAACAACCGCCCCACCTTTGTGGGTGATCCGGTTGATCCGTTTAAGCATGTCCTTGAAGCTGATACGGTTATCCGGGTTTTGATTTACAATGTTTATCCCGGAAAAGGTACGCCTTTTTACAAGATATTCCGTGCCGTCTTCTTTGATTGTGCCATTGATCGCGAACATATCGTTTTCAAGATTAGCCCGGATACCGATTTTTTTATATGGAAATCTTTCAAAAATGGATGCAAATGCGCCCGCCAATCCCATAAACGGGCTCTGTCCCCCCCCAATCTGGGCAATGTTGTCTACAGCCTTGATGCTGATCGTTTGCGGAATACCTTTTTTTTCGACCGTTTCCAGTAACAACTCAAATCTCTGGGGTTGGCCGTAGGCAATCTCAAAATCACGGATGCTGCCTTTCAAAACACCTTCTATCTTCCCGAAAGTGCTATCTGTCGTCATGTCTGTCAACAAAAGATCATTCCAGCTCGCATTGAGATGAATCAGCGGGGAGGACGTAAAAATCCCTTCACCACCCAATTCGGTTAAAATAATTTTACCGCCGAATACATCGGCGGTCATTTTCCCCTGACTGGTAATTACGTGGTTTTCATATTTGACCGGATCCAGAATTCCGGTCAAGGTGCCCTCAATGGGAATCGTCCCGATGTCTGTCAGAAGAGACTGAAGTTTGATCCCGTCAAATGTCAGACGGGTATGGACGGAGATATCCGGGTTATAAAAATTGTTGATCAGGACCGATCCCAGAAGAAGGTCCCCGCCAGGCACATGGATCACAGTCGGGGAATCAACAGACAGAAAGTTTGGTCCGGCATCCAGAATGATGCCGAGCGGTTGTTCCGGTAATCGGGCCACGGTCATGGACTGGACGTCCAACTTTCCGTTGAGCCTTTCAGGAGAGGCTTCGGCCAATTCGGTTTGATACCAGACAGGCAGATCGAGATGAATGCCCTTCAGAGAGATATCCCTGTCCTGAAAAATAAGGTTTCCGTCGCGCCATCCGAATCTCCCCTTAACCTGCCAGGCATTTTCAAACCTTTTAATCTTGAATTCAGCGGAAATGGTTCCTCCGGTCTCGATGTTTGCCAGATAGGGTTTTTCGGCTTTGTAGGGTTCCAGCAACAAGTGATGAAAAATCGGTTTTAAGGACACCTGAGGGATGTTCACGCTAAAATCCACATCACGAAGCGATGGACCCTGCTTAAAAAATCCCTGGATTTCAAGGGGCAGGATACCGGTCAGGTCGAACCGTAGCCTGGAAAGCTGCAAAATATTTTGTTGAAACTGGTACGTTCCATTGCATGACATGACAACGGGATTTTGGGCGAGGTTCACATAATAACGATCATAAAGGGTTTCGCCTGCTTTGGCTTCCAGAGCAACGGCAAAGGTCATGCTGGACTGCGTCAAGTCGATAATTCCTTCCGTATCGGTTGTGAGAAGGATATTCTCTCCCATCAGGCTCCCGTCTTTGTTTTTTAGGACCAACGCCTCAAGAGACAATTTCACTTGCACCTGCCAGGGTCCGGCCTCCGGACCTGTGACTTGAACCCGAATGGAATCTGTTGCTGAAAGATTCCACTCGGGTGGGAGAAGTTGAAAAACGGCGGCAGCTTCAAGAAAAGCGGTCTTTTTACCCTGAAGCGTTACATTTATCCTGCTGTCTTTTCTTTCAAGGGCGAGCAAAATGTTTTTCAAACCCGATGTGTCGAATCGGACATCGGGAAGTGCGATGGATTTTTTTTCCATGTCGATGCGTCCGTCCGGGATACGGATTTGGGTATCCCGGATCAGGGTGTCCCGGGTCCCGGTGCGAATCGCCATCCGGGGGATTTGCAGGGTCACATTTGTGAACCCGATAACGGGAGACCGAATCGATATGCCATCTGCCTGGAGACTGACGTCTATGAGTGGGTGACTCCCGCTTGATTTTTCAATCAGGGCCAGGCCGTTGATATCCATTTTTAGAGGAGCAAAAGCGATGTTGCCCGCGCTGATGTCATATTCAAGCGCGGTTTGCATGGATACGGATTCGGCGGAAGATACAGGGACGGTTGTTGATCCCATTCTTTTGGCGTCACGCGACAACGCAATATCCCTGCAATGGACTTGAAGATTTTCAACATCCAGTTTTTTCCGGGTATGGCTATAGATAAAACGCGATTGTACGTCCATCCTTTGGATTTCCAGTTCAGTGTCCTGGAGATTGACGTCTTTGGCCTGGAGTGTGCCGCTGAACGTGAAATCCTTCATGTTAAACGCATTACTGCCCGACAGATTAACTTTCGGCGCTGTAACACGCCTATTGCGGGAAGGGTTTTTAATTTCCATGGCAAATGATAATAACAGCGGTTTGTCATTTTCAGCTTTGGCATGGATATTGCGGGCCATCAAGGTTTGATCACCCCAGGATGCCAAAATCTGTCCACCCAGAATTTCCCCTGACTGAAACCGGATATCTCTGAAAATAAAGAAATTAACGAGACGCTGAATGATACCGACAGAAAAAGAGGAACGTTTCCCCATGGGCAGAATAATGGGCAAGGTGGTGTTCACAGAGATATCGTTCATCTGTATGTTTTCGAGAATGAGGGATCTGTAACCCCAAGGCCCCTCAACGGCCATATCCGCCCTGATGAAAGGGATTTCCATTGTAAAGGCATCCTGCAGCCCAATGGTTTTCAATAAAATTCCCCTGGCCTCCAGGACCATCGGCTGGAAACGCCAGGAGATGCTTTCTATGGTGCAGGACAACCCGGTGGTCGCAGAAAGCGATCTTTCTATCATCGGTTTTATTCGCTCGGGATGATAATAGACATAAAGGCCCAAACCCGAGAAGATAACCGTGATGACGCACAGGAAAAACCCCGAAACCAGAAATATTTTTTTAATCAACCGCATAACCTGCACCAGAATCGTCAGTGTAACCTGTTTCTCTTTGGCTCATCGTTTTTCTTTGACACCGGTGGTCTTTGGAGGATGTTTCAGGGTTCCGCCATTGCCTTTGTTACGGTTATTCAGTAATAGATATCTGTCAGGATTCAAATGATGGAGACTTTACCGTGAAAATGCAAAAGCAGAAATCAGCAGTCAGTTAAAACCAGTCATTTCAGGAGATAACAATGATCACGAAATCCGATATTATACAGGCAGCATACACGCATGGATTCGAAGACGTTGGCTTTACAACAGCCGATCCGTTTTTGGAACACAAACAATTTCTTCTTGATAGATGCAAGGAGTATGAATGGGCGGAATTGGCAGGCCTGAAGCTTTTAAGCGGGACTGATCCCACAACCATTCTACCGAATGCCAAAACAATTATTGTCCTGATGGAGGCATATTTCAGAAAATCCTACCCACGTTCCATGGAAGGGAATTTCGGGCGATGCTACCTTGATGATGACCGGGTGACTCATGACGGACTGAGCAGGCGAATCAAGGCGTTCCGATCATTTCTCCGCGATAACGGTATCGATTCGAAAGTACCGTTCAATTTACCACACCGGGTAGCTGCGGCTCGTGCAGGAATGGGGACTTTTGGAAAAAACTGCCTGCTCTATTCCAACAAGGTTGCCCGGAGGGGATCCTGGATACTCCCCATTGCCGTCGTTATCGACACGTCTTTTGAACCCGATGGTCCTACCATGGAAATCGGTTGTCCGGACTGGTGCAGAAACGCCTGCATGGCTGCCTGTCCGACAGGCGCATTGCAGGGTAATAGCCGGATAGACCCGCGTAAATGCATATCATACCTTACCTATTTTGGTAAAGGAATAACCCCATTGGAATTACGGGAGCCCATGGGAATGTTTGTATATGGATGTGACAGATGCCAGAATGTCTGCCCACGGAATCAGCCCTGGCTTGCACAGGACCTTCCTGTGAACGAGAAAGTGGCCGAAAAGGCAAAAGATTTTGAGCTGTCACGCCTGCTGCACATGGACAGGGAGTATTTCGAGACGAAAATATGGCCCCACATGTTTTATATGTCATATCAGGACATATGGCGGTGGAAGATGAACGTGGCGCGGGTGATGGGAAACAGTCACGACGAAAACTACATTGCCGATCTCGTTCGTGCCTTCAATGACAATTCGGATGAGCGTGTTCGCGGAATGACGGTGTGGGCCATTGGTAATATCGGTGGTCCGGAAGCGAAAGCAGCTTTAAAAGAGCTTATTGATGAAACCAGTGATCTTGTTAAAGAGGAATTGCGGCGGGTTACAGAATAACGACAGTTCCGACAAATCAACCTTTCGCGCGGTTCTGACCACAATTTTTATATGATCAATCATTTCATCCATGGTCGCCGGGGATGACATGAGATGACCTTTACATAACGTTGGATAATATTTTTATGGCCGTATCTCAATGGTGGGATAAAGCCCCATCAGATCCCCTTCCGGATAGGGCTGAATGGTATTGAAAGAGATTTTCTGATTTTTCTGGGCGTGCCCGCGGTTGCTTCTGCCATCATAAAAAGCGCCGTTGGCTTCCAGAATATGCTGGATCCGGTTCTGGAACCCCTTGACAAATTTCTCGCCGTTGCCTTCAAACAGCATATCTCCCAGCACGATACCCTCCCGGATTTCCGAAAACGCCTTCAGGGACATGCTTTGGTGTTTCAGATCCGATGAATTACTGATAAACCCCCATACCAGATGGCTTTCCGGGATATTGAGGGGTTCCTGAAGATCGATGATGGTATGGGGCATGACAATGCAGTTTTTCCCGATGGTCAGCGGACAATCCTCACTCCCGCGCAAAAATGAGTTAAATCCCACAAAGACCTTTTCCCCCATATTGGCATGGATAATTTTGGCCCCGTGCGCCGTAACATTGCACCCTTCCAGACGGGAATTGATGATATAGCAGTTTTCCTGGGCATTGGCGCCTTTTCCCAGCCATATATTTTCAAGGTAGGCCCGCTGTGCCACCAGAACATTTTCTTCGATATGGGTTTTTCGTTTGATAACCGCATACCGGTCCAGGGATGTGCCTTTGGGAATTGAAACGGATGGCTCGATATTGACGACATCATAAATATGCTTGAAATCCGGTTTCCGTTCCTCGATAAAGTTCATGAATATGCCGGTCGGTGGACCATCGCCAGGCTGATACTGCACATACCGGTTCAGAATTTCCCGGGGATACCGGTAGAGAAAATTGAAATCCGACCTGTTTTTAATCCATATGGTGCCAGGCTCGACCTCGATATGCGACATTTCACCAACCTGCACATAGGAAAATCGGCCAATGACACAATCATGGGCCGTTGTCAAATCGATGGTGGAAAACGGCTGAAAAAAGCATCCCTCAGAAGGCGACCCATGAATATTGGCATAATGCATGGCCATGGAATCATTGATAAAAAACACTTCCAGACTTTCCGGATCATGCGAATAATTGTGAACCAGGGTTTTGATCAGAAAACTGTCCTTGATGCGGATGGATTCATCCTCATGCACCGGTACCACACCCCCATCAAATTTGAACAAATCGCCTTTGGATTTGAGTTCATCCCCCCGGATGTCGCTTTTGTAAAGAATGGAATGATCCACCCGGCTTTTTCCCAAAAAATAACTTCCGGCCAGACTGGAATGAATAAAGTGAAAATTGAGGGGATGATGGGGTGTTATTCCGTAAAACGCATAAAATTTGACCAGTTGACTCAGGGGAATGGTGTTTCGGATATAGGGTTGAATATCAAAATTCAACTCCCGGAGGTTAATGGAAACTCGCTGGGCGATGCGGTTGACCAGATGTTCGATCTGCTTCATGGCTTGTCGTCTCCCTGAATGGCTGTCTGTGTTGGGGAGTGAAACGCAGTCACTCCCCGCTTATCGCTCAAACTGAAGTCATTTAATCGTAACAGGCATTCCCATAAGCGGCCATATGACAGCGACAAAAAGGGCCAGGACCACCATCAGCATGATGCTGGCGAGAAGTCCATATTTAAAAAATTCTCCAGAAGTGAACTGTTTGGAGTCATAGGCGATGGCATTGGGCGCCGCGCCGACCAGCAGCAAAAACGGCATGCCGGCGGTAACCAGTGCGGCAAAGAAAATGACCTCCGGCGCCACTTTCAGATAGGGAGCGACCACCAGGGCGACCGGGAGGGATATGGCGATGGCGGCCACGTTCATGATGAAATTGGTCATGACCAGAACAAAAAACGCGATGCTCATGATAAAAATAAACCAGTTGGCCTTTTGAAACAGGAGGAGCCAGTTGACGGCCATCCATTTGGCTGCACCGGTTTCCCACAGGCAGAATCCGATGCTCATGGCGCCTGAAAACAGCAGAATGATGTTCCAGGGTACATTTTCCAAATCCTCAATCCCCATAATGCCCGTAATAAAAAACAGCAGGGTTGAAACCAGAATAATGGCGGTTTTATCCAGGGCATTCAACGCCGGGACGAATGAGCGAAGGGATAACACCACGATACAGGACACAACGATGATTGCTGCCAGTATCTCATTTTTTGTCAGGGACCCCAGTTGCGCATTAAGTTGTGTGGCCTTTTCCCTCAGGCCGGGTATGACCGCTTTTTCCGGCTTGAAAAAAATCATAAAAAAGCCCCACAGCAGAAACACCATGAGCCATCCAATGGGGAACATATAATACGAAAGCGTGAAAAAGCTGATCTCTGTTCCAACAATATCCTTGTAAAATCCCACAGCCACAGCCCCCCTGGCCGCGCCCAGCAGCGTAATTACACTCCCGGCACCCGCTACATAGGCCATGCTCATGAAAAGCCCTTTCCCAAAACGGGTCTGTTTGTCCCCCTCACCATACAGTGAATAGATTGACAGCAGCAGCGGATAGATGGTTGCGGCAACGGCAGTATGGGCCATGATATGGGTCAGGGCCGCGGTCACCACCATACAGCCCAAATAAATCATGCTGGTTTTTTCGCCCACAATCATCAGCATCTTGTACGCCAGCCGTTTGGTCAGCCCGGTTTTGGTAAAGACCAGCCCAATCATGACCGAGGCATAGATAAACAACACGCTGGGGTCCATGAAATCCTTGAACGCCGCGCCAGCCGGTCGAATCAGAAACAGGACCTGAAGCACACCGATGGCAATACTGGTGACGCCGATGGGAAGCACCTCGAACACCCACCAGGTTCCGGCCAACAGAAATACGGCTATTGCACCTTTACCTTCACGGGTAAGCACAAATTTCTTTCCAAGCGGATCAAATACATCCGGCCAGGCTGGAGAAAAATACACCAGCGTAAACAGCCCGAGTCCAAGCAAAAGAAAGAGCGTATTTTTCCAATCCACGCCCTGAGCTGCGGCATCATTGTTACCCATCGAACAGTCTCCTTGTGGTTAAATGAAATATTTTATTTCAGATAGGATACCAATTCAGTACGAACAGTTATAAAATTTCAGAAAATTCATTTCACAAGGCGGCAGAGAGGGGATATGCCTTTTGCGGCTGACGCCTTGAAAAACTGTCGGCCGTCCCCGACCGATAACGCAGTGAAAATATTTTTCTGAAAGTCCATATCAAACCTGGCATTGCTTCATCATATGGAAAACAGCCGCAAATACATCGGTCAATCGCAGCACGCCAACGATGATATCTTCCCGGGTGACCAGAAGTGACTGATGGTGGCCCAGCACCAGTTGATGAATGGCCTCATCCAGTGTTGTGTCTTCGGAGACATATTCCCCTTCGGTCGGGGTCTGCATGAACTCCCGAACCTTCTTTTGACTGGCAGCCTTACAAATATCACTTAACGGACTTTCAAACAGATGATACTGAACCAGAAGTGATTTCATGAATTTCTTGCTGAATCCATATCGGGCCAGGCCATCACTTCCCTGCATTTCGGCATATTTGGGTTCCAGCGCTCTCAGGATATCCAGTTGGCTGATTTTTCCAATGACGTTTTTATCCTGGTCCAGGATCAGAATCGCACGGTGCCGATACGGGCTGTTACAATATTCCAACTGTGCTTTTTCGAGAGCAATAACCGCTTCAAACAGGGTGGCATCCTCGTCTGCCGTTGCATATTCGGATAAGGGAACCATCAAATCTTTGACCTTGTAAGTCTTCATTCGTTTCCTCCTGTTAATTAATTTCCATATTTCCTGTCCATTTTTTCAAGGAGAAGAAGTGTTCAATCAGTTGAACGTTCGGCTGGAAGAAATTTGCTATTTGAGAAAAATTAAACCGGTTACTTTTATCAGATTGTCGGAAAGCCATACAACATATTTTTCCACGGCGTCATTTGTTTTTTTTGGGTTATCCGTTCACGCTGATTCATGAATTCAAATATGGACTTTCAGAAAATTTTTTCCACAAGGCAGCCGGGAGAGGATAGCCCTTTTTTCAGCCATCCCCGACCGATACCGCAGTGAAGAAAGTCTATTTGTTCTGGATTTTGCGGTTGACTTGTATTTGAAACATACGGTATTGCTTCAGCGTTTCAATCACTCTGGCACTTAGGAATTGAAAGGATTTACATGAATCTTTTTTTCCTGTCGGTTGGGATTATCGTTTCAGGAGGCATTCTGCCTCTGTTGTTATGGCGCCGGTTTGATGCGGCCAAGATGATCGGCGTTTTCGGAATCAGTAGCGGATGTTTTTTGGGATTATTCGACGTCATTTCCAAATTGACTCAGGGCCAGTTGATTATCGCTTCTTTTTCCTCCCGCAGCCTCCCCCTTTCTTTTCGGTTGGACAGTCTGTCCGCTTTTTTTCTGGTCGCCATTTTCGCTGTTTCACTTCTTTCCGCCATCTATAGTTACCATTACCAGAACAATCCGGATAAAGCCTTTGGCATAGCGGTCACCTCTTTGTTTTTCAGCCTTCTGGTTGCATCCATGTCGCTGGTGGTAACCGCAGACAACATGATCACCTTCCTGCTTGCGTGGGAAATCATGTCCCTTTCTTCCTTTTTCCTGGTAATTCATGACCATCAGAGTCGTGAAAACCGCAGGGCAGGCTATCTCTATTTCATTTTTTCCCATGTCGGTGCCATGTTCATCCTGGCTGCATTCGGCGTGTTATACGGTCATACCGGCAGTTTTGATTTTGCTGCCGCCGCCAATCTGTACGACCCGGTTAAAATGCTGATCTTCAGCCTCGGTTTTATCGGGTTTGGTTCAAAAGCAGGCGTGTTTCCCTTTCATATCTGGCTGCCCCATGCGCACCCGGCAGCACCGTCCCATATCTCCGCGGTCATGTCCGGCGTCATGATCAAAACCGGTATCTACGGGATTTTACGGATGTACGGGATTTTGAATTTCCACACACCGGCATGTGGAACCATCGTCATCATATTCGGAATCCTGTCCGGCATTCTGGGTGTCGTTCATGCCCTGGGACAGCATGATCTCAAACGTCTGCTGGCCTATCACAGCGTGGAAAATATCGGCATCATCCTTCTGGGCATCGGTATCGGCATGATCGGCGTTTCTTCAGGTAACCCGGTCATGGCGGTGCTTGGGTTTTCCGGCGGCATTCTTCACGTATTAAACCATTCGATATTCAAGTCTCTGCTGTTTATGGGAGCCGGAATCGTCATCCAAAAAACCGGAACCCGGTCCATCGACGCCCTGGGTGGTTTGCTCAAAAACATGAAAATCACCGGAATCACCTTTCTCATCGGTTCAATGGCCATTTCCGGACTCCCCCCGTTCAATGGATTTGTCAGTGAATTTTTGATCTACCTGGCTGGATTCCGGGGTATTGCCGGAAATACCCATCCATTTGTTTTTTGTCTTCTTTCGATTATCAGCCTGGCCGTCATCGGCGGTCTGGCCCTGGCCTGTTTCACCAAGGTGGTGGGCGTGGTGTTTCAGGGCGAACCCAGAACCCGGAATACACAACGCGTCGATGAAACCGGCAAATCCATGATCTTTTCCATGGTGGTGCTGGCCGGCGCCTGTATCGTGATCGGTATTTTCCCCGCCCCGTTCATGGTTATGGCACTGAAAACGGTTTCTTCACTGGGCCTGGATTATGGACGTATTCCCATCGCGCCGTTTGCACACATGTCTACCGACATCAGCCTGGCGTGTGCCATTTTTCTGACGATATTTGTCGTTCTGATTGGTTTTCGAATCTGGTTATACAAAGGCAAGACGATCGGTCGTACCGGAACCTGGGGATGTGGCTTTACGCAGCCGACAGCCAAAATGCAGTACACGGGAACGTCCTATGCCGCGTCGATTCTTGAATTCTTCCGGCCGGTCGCACCACGGGTGGAAGACCACCCACCAGTCAATGGCCTTTTCCCGACAAAAACCCATTATCACAGCCATATCCACGATATGATCGAAATGCAATTGGACCGGGTGATTGTCAATCCGATACTCTGGCTGTTTGACAGGCTGCGATGGATTCAGCATGGCGACATCCACCTGTATATCGGCTATATCCTGTTGACCATCGTGATACTTTTATTTTTTGTGTAGGAAAATATGATTGAATCCATCCTGTTATGGGCCATCGCCATTTTGTCCGCGCCGTTTTATGCAGGGGTCATTCTTCGGGTAAAAGCCTTTTTTGGCGGCAGAAAGGGGTCACCGCTTTTTATCCACTATTACACCCTGGCCAAACTGTTCAAAAAAGGATCGGTTTACAGCACCAGCACAACCGTTATTTTCAAACTGGGTCCACTGGTATCGCTTGCAACCGCTGTCACTGCACTGCTGTTTCTGCCTGTTGCCGGACGTCCGCCAGTCATTTCCTTTACCGGCGATGTGATTTTCATGCTGTATCTTCTGGGACTTGGCCGGTTTTTCACCATTGCGGCAGCCATGGACACCGCAAGCCCGTTTGAAGGCATGGGCGCGGCCAGAGAAGCCTATTTCCCCATCATCTGTGAGGCCGGCATGTTCATGGTGTTGATCCTGTTTTTCCGGCTGACCGGAGATCTGCGGCTATCCGCATTTTTTTCCGGAAATCAGCCGTTGGCGTTCTGGCTTGCGGCCGGATCACCCATGATATTTGTCGTCATCGCGTTGTTCATTATCCTGCTGACCGAAAATGCCCGGGTGCCGGTGGATGACCCGGCGACCCACCTGGAGCTGACCATGATTCATGAGGTCATGGTGCTGGATCACAGCGGACCGGATTTTGGCCTGATTGAAATGGCCGCATTCTGCAAGTTGTTTTTGTATTCCGCCCTGATTGCCCGGCTGATTGTTCCGTTTCATTCGGGTCATCCGGCACTGGATGTCGCCGCGTTTGCAGTGGCCCTCCTGATGGTTTATGTGTCCATCGGTATTACCGAGTCGATCATGGCGCGCTACCGGATGGACCGGGTCCCCAAATTTGTGCTGACTTCTTTTGCACTGGTCTTTTTTGCAGCCGTCATCACCCTGGAGTTTGTCAAATGAACCATCCGATGGATACCATCCTGTCACTGGCCCTCCTGTCAATCCTGTTCTCCTTCGGCTCCAGTCGCCTGCCCGGACTGATCAAGGTCCTGGCCTTTCAGGGGGTGGTGGTGAGTATCGTGCCACTTTTTGCAGGCCATCATCTGTCCACCGGCGGTGTTGTGTTCACTCTGGCAACACTGATGATTCGGGGCGTTGCGATTCCCCTGTGCATTTATCTGGTCATCAAAAAAGTTGCCATTGCACGGGAAGTGGAACCCATTGTCGGTTACCATGCATCGATTCTGGCCGGTCTGCTTCTGATTGTCGGAGCGACCTATGCCGGTCACCGGTTTGATCTGCCGTCCGGCACCGCCAGTGCGCTGCTGCTGCCGACTGCAATTTCCCTTTTGGGCGCCGGCATGTTTCTGCTGATGGCGAGAAGAAACGCCATTGCCATGGTGCTGGGGTATATCATGATGGAAAACGGAATTTATCTGGTGGGGTCCACCTTCTCGGTGCGTGCCCTTCACATCGTGGAGTTTGGAATTCTTCTGGATGTACTGGCAGGCGTCATGATCATGGCGGTCATGCTGCAGAATATCAAACAGACCTTTGATGATGTGGATACGGCCCGGCTGAGAACATTAAAGGAATAGGCGCCCATTTTATGGTTGAAATCATTTTTGTCATACCCTTTGTTGCCGGTGCGGTTGCGTTTTTTCTTCCCCGGAATATCGGTCGCGGCCTTCTGGTGCTTACCGGCACAGTTCACCTGATTCTAACCGCGACCGTCTGGGCCGTGCGACCTGATCCGGTATTTCCGGAGTATTTTGCAATCACCCCGGAAGGCCTTTTGTCGCTTGTCGTGATATCCCTTCTGTTTTTCCTGATTTCCATCTACACCGTTTCCTATCTCAATTTGTCCGATATCCGGTCGGAATCGGTTTTTACAGGTTCCATGCTGCTGTTCTTGTCCACCATGACCATGGTGACCCTGTCCGACCATATCATGGTGATGTGGATTGCCATCGAGGCCACGACTCTGGCCAGTGCGCCGCTCATTTACACGCACAGGTCCGCGGTGTCGCTGGAAGCCACATGGAAATATGTTCTGATCTGCTCGGTGGGAATCGCGATGGCTCTGCTGGGTTCGGTTCTGATAACGGTTGCCATGGATGTCGGAAAGGTGAATGCACCCCTGTCGTTTTCCGCACTTTCCGTTGTTGCCAGTCAGTTGGATCCCATGTGGCTGAAAATGGGTTTTGTCTTCATCCTGGTGGGATACGGCACCAAAATGGGGCTGGCGCCCATGCACACCTGGCTTCCCGACGCCCACAGCGAAGCTCCCAGCCCGGCATCGGCGCTGTTGTCCGGCGTATTGCTCAACTGTGCCTACCTGGGCATTTTCAAGACCAACAAAATCATGCATGCCGCCGGCCTGAGCGATTTTTCCGGTCCGATTCTCATGGTATTTGGACTGGCCTCCATCATGGCGGCAGCCACGTTCATTCTGAAACAAACCGAGTACAAACGGCTGCTGGCCTATTCCAGCATCGAGAATATGGGCATTATCGCCTTCGGCACCGGCATGGGTGGGCTGGCCGCATACGGTGCCGTCATCTGTCTGATTCATCACAGCCTGATCAAATCATCCCTGTTTCTGACATCCGGCAACATTCTGCTGGGCACCGGCAGCCGACTGATCGAAAAAACCGGAAATCTGGCCAGCCGAATGCCCCGAACCTTTATTGCACTTTTTGCCGGATTTGCAGGCATATCCGGATTTCCACCCTTTGGAATGTTTATCGGTGAACTCTTGATTGTATTCGGCGCATTTCGGGCCGGTCATTATGTGGGTGTATCGCTTTTCATGCTGAGCCTGTGTGTCATCTTTGCCGGTTTTGCCAATAACATCATGAAAATATCTTTCAAACCGTCGCATGCGACCAGCCGGATTCAGGAAAATTCCGCCATGATATGGCCCCAGTATGTGTTGCTGGCGACATCCCTGTTGCTGTGTTTCTGGATGCCGGCCCCCTTGGTTCAGGCAATTGACCAAGCGGTGAATACCCTTGGTGGAGGTATGTGATGGCCGCGAATTTCAAAACCATTTCAAACGGCGCAGCCATCTCCATGACCGATATCCCGCATCTTTCTTTTGATGTTTTTTCAGAAAAAGCCCTGGATATCGTTACGAATGGGGGAAAAATCGTTCATTTTTTTGCATTCACCCAAAAAGATCATCTCCGGCTGCTGGCGGTTCTGAGGACCGGCTCCCTGCTGGTGGCCACCTGTGATGCACAGGAAACCTATCCATCATTGACCGCCCGTTGTGAGCCGTTTCATCTGTTTGAACGGGAAATCGCGGAGCAGTTCGGTATCCGGCCCAATGGCCATCCCTGGTTGAAAATGGTCCGGTACCATGCCAATTATCGGGGTGTTGCGGATGTATTCGGAAATGACTATACGGAAGATATCCCCGGGCAATACGACTATTATACCGTTACCGGAGATGAAATCCATGAGGTGGCTGTCGGGCCGGTCCATGCCGGGGTCATCGAGCCCGGCCATTTCCGCTTCAACTGCATCGGCGAACGGGTGTTGAATCTGGAAATCCAACTGGGCTATCAACACCGGGGTGTGGAACCGCTGTTGTGCCAGGCCGCTTTCAACCAGCTGCCGTTTATTGTCGAAAGCAATGCCGGCGATACGGCGGTAGGCAACAGTCTGTGCATGGCCCAGGCAATTGAAGCGCTTTCCGGCATACGGGTGGATGCAGGCGCAAAAATCATTCGAACCATCGGCCTGGAACTGGAACGCATCGCCAATCATGTCGGGGATCTGGGTGCATTAAGCAATGACGTGGCCTTTCTGCCGCCTGCCAATTACTGTGGCCGGATGCGGGGCGATTTTCTGAATATGTCACTTTTTATCTGTGGCAACCGCTTCGGGAAAGGACTGGTTCGGCCCGGTGGGGTCCGGTTTCCCCTGACCGATGAAGACCGCAAAACACTGATACAGCGCATCGGCGAACTGAAGCCCCAGGCTCAGCATGTCATCGACCTGTTGTTTTCCACATCCAGTGTCCGGTCCCGATTTGAAGGAAGCGGCAAGGTCAGCCGGTCGGATGCAGAAAAGCTGGGACTGGTCGGCCCGGCCGGCCGGGCCTGTGGCATACCCTATGACGCCAGAAGATGTTTTCCCACTGAATATTACACGCAACTGGATATTCCCGAAAATGCAGAGCCATACGGAGACGTGTATGCACGCGCCAAGGTCAGGGCCGATGAGGTCATGCAGTCCATCGGGATCATCGAATCCCTGCTTCAAAATCCGGTTGAAACGCGCTGCGTGGATGCAGAAGATTTTTCACTGGCACCCGATTCGGTAGTGGTGACGGTCAATGAGGCCTGGCGGGGGGAACTGTCCCACTGCATTCTGACAGATGAAACAGGAAAAATTCTGCGCTATAAAATCAAGGATCCCTCGTTTCATAACTGGAATGGCCTGTCCATGGCCCTGAGAAACACGGGAATTTCCGATTTTCCGCTGAACAACAAGAGTTTCAATTTGTCGTATTGCGGATTTGATTTATAAAATAGTAAGGTGGAAGGATAAAGGCGGAAGGATGAAGGATGAAGGCGGAAGGCGGAAGGATGAAAGCTGAAAGCGAAAAGCTGGTGGCAGAAGGCGGCGACGGGCATGACCGCTTCTCACTTCTCACTACTCACTACTCATTACTCACTACTCATTACTCACATCTGACATATGCTAAATATACTGAAAAACCGTTTCGAACAGGGCTGCCGGACATCGACCTATCCAAAAGAAACCGTTCAGTTGCCGCCCCGATATCGCGGCAGGCCGGTCATAAATCCCGATGCTTCATCCGAACTGGCCATACAGTGTGCCGCTGCCTGCCCGCAAAACGCCATCGATGCGGAGAACAAAACGATTGACATGGGCCGCTGCGTCTTCTGCGGAACCTGCCAGCGGATATCAGACGGACAATTTGTCACATTCACACAGGATTTTGCTCTGTCGGTTTCTGAAAAAGAGCATCTGATCACCCGCGGAAATCTTCCCGATCTGGCCCATCATGCAAGGCAGCATTTCAAGAAGCTCTTTGGCAGGTCCCTTCAGCTCCGCCAGGTATCGGCTGCAGGCTGCAATGCCTGCGAAGCCGATCTGAATGTGCTGGCCACCCCGTTTTTTGATCTGGCCCGGTTCGGCATCAACTTTGTGGCATCTCCCCGGCATGCCGACGGCATTGTGGTCACCGGCCCGGTTTCCAGAAACATGAAAACCGCCCTGTTTCAGACCTATGAGGCCACGCCCGAACCCCGCGTGGTCATTGCCGTGGGCAGTTGCGCCCTGTCCGGCGGCCCGTTCCGGGGAAGCCCTGAAATTACCGAAGGACTGGACAAACTGTTGCCCGTGGATCTGTATATTCCCGGATGCCCGCCACACCCCATGACCAACCTGCATGCCCTTCTGACGTTCTTCAAATAGGTGTCGGGATATCCCCGCACCGCGCAAATGATGGCGCCAGAGCCTCCAGTTCCATATCCGGGCAACCGGCCGATGCAAAATGATCGCGCCAATTCCGAGCGGTATTGACAAGGCTTTTTATAACCATCCGGGCCTCTTCCCCGGACAAGCCGAAGCGGACTGCCCGGCTCAGTGCATTTTCCAGTGTTGCTTCCCTGCCGTGTGCACCTGCAGACATGGCCAGAAAAAATGTTGTTCCGACACCCGGCCGGGTCAAAGATGGCAAGATGTCATAAGCTGGAGACAGATCGAGTCCGGCTTTATCAAAAAGGAACCCATGATTTCTGGGATGATCGTCGGTGTTGCGCACCAGGATGTTGAATACCATTCGTCGAAACAACTCCTGAATATCCTGGACTGACGTATACCGGCGCATGGTATCTGCAACAGCGCAATAGTCCCAACCCGGCCGATCTGTCTCATCCCACTGCATGAGTGAAAGAGAACTCAAAAACCCTTTCCGGATCCAGCCATCCCCGCATTTCTCCCGATCAAACCGCCGGACCAGCAGAACATTTCTGTTTCCCACAGATTCCAGCCGTATCTCCGGAATCCGTATTCCGCATTTTTTGGCAAGTGACAGGGTGGCGTATTCGATGCGGGGAATGTTCAGCGTATCTTCCCTGGCCGGGAACTTGGCGATCCATAACGCATCCTGAAACTGGATGGTGGATTTGGGACGCGCGCCCCCCACGCTGGTTCCCTGGCGCAAAAGCCGCAGCAGATGAGGGGGCACCACATCACCCGTCTCGATGCCGGACGCAGCGCACAGAATGTCTTCCATCCGGTTGAAATGGGGGGGCTCCAGATTTGGCTCCGGATCATCCGGAGTTTTTCGGAAATCCAGATTGCCCACACGGGTGGCGTTGGTTTCCAGCAAAAAATCCGTTTCAGAAAGCGCTTCCGGAGGAATTTTTCGTTCTGCGGCAATGACCATTCGCCCCCAATAATCCGGGGACGCATCCCGAAACGCGCCATAAAAACCATTATTGGTTGTCACTTCCCGTGGAGATAGCCCCAAAGGCAGAAAAACCGGGTCCACGGGCAGAGCGTTTTTCCGGTTCAGATATTTCCGTCCATGTGCAAAGCTTCCGACTCCCAGATGACTTTCATGGGTGAATATCCCCGCAGGAACTGCTACGGTCTCTCCAGGCAAATAAATGAAAACCGTTATTTTTCTTTCCGCCATGATCAGAAGTCCAGATCGTCTCCGGCTTCAACGGGCCGGACCCGTTTTGGCAGTCGTTGCTGATCCCGGAATATCCCCACCTTGTCTTTTCCCGGATCAGCGATCTCCAGCAGGTCTTTTTCAAACCCCAATACCCACAAGGCGGATGACAGTACCGCCAGGGAAACACCCGGATCACCGTTTTCAAGTCGCGATACCGTCTTACGGGCCACAAACATTCTGGATGCCAGTTCCTCCAGAGTTAATCCCCGGCGTTTTCTGGCGGTTCGAATATGTTCTCCCAGCCGGTTAACCGCATCGGCCACTTCAGTGGGGAGACTCTTGGTCGCACGCGAATTTTTGGTCATATAAATCTCCTTTAGAAGCATAGTGGGTATTATATGACTCAATAACAAACCAGGTCAAACCTTTTGTGCATGAGAAAATTTTTTTATTGAAATTTTTTTGTAACTGCTCAATAATTTTCCAGATGAATGGAATAGGCGACATGCTGATAACAGATTTGGAAGAAATCAGGCGCTATGCTCTCAAAAATGAGAAAAAAAACTGGAAGTTCAGAACCTTTCTGAAATTTATTGACAAACCGTCGATCAGGATCGATCCAGTTGTTCATCGGATTTATGTGGATGTCGTGAAACAGATTGACTGTACCCGGTGTGCCAATTGCTGCAAAACCCTGCAGCCCGTTGTCACCCGGAATGAAATTGATACCATATCCCGGCATTTCAATATTCCCGAGACCGAATTCATTTCCCGATATCTGAAATTCGCTCCCTTTTCATCGGATCATGCTTTTGCCCAAAGACCATGCCCGTTCCTGGAAAACAATCTGTGCCGCATTTATGAGTTGCGGCCGGAGAATTGCCGTTCGTATCCGCATTTATGGAAAAAAGAATTCCGATCCCGCACGATGGATGTCATTGCCAATTATTCCATTTGTCCGATCGTTTTCAATGTTTACGAACAGTTGAAAGTGGCGTTCAAATTCAGAAATTGAAATGTGATTACATGAGAAAACGAGATACCCTGCTGCGTCAGACCGGACCGCCTGACACCTGGCTGACAATTGGCCATCTGGATGTTATGCTCTTTCAGCTCGATCCGGCCCGGCTGGCCCTTCAACAGCCCCGCCAGCGCATTCTGATCGCGGATGCGGTGGGTCTTGCCAAAACCATTATATGCGGGATTCTTCTGACTGAGCTGATCCATCGCTGCAAAGTCCGCTGGATTGCGGCTGTCGCCTTGTAAAGCTACTGGTATTGACCATCAAATCCATGATGACCCAGTTTCAGAAAGAACTGTGGGCACGATTCTCCATCCCCCGGGTAAGGCTCGATTCCACAGGCATCCATCAGGTTCACGCCCGGATTCCCGGCAACCACAACCCGTTCAATTGTCAGATACCTCCGGCAAAGCCGGATGCTTGATAAAATTGACCGCTCAAAGCGGTTGTAAACCAATGGCCACCTATTTGTAATGGGTCTATTCACCTGTCTCCTGCGACCTGTCCTACTGGTAACGATTCATCATATGGTTGTAATCTTCATGAGATCCGATCCAAAACCACACCAGCGTGTCTTGCTCACGAAAGGCTATGGCGCGATAATGAAGTCCTATATCAACAGTCCAAATTGAACCTTTTTTTGAAAAACCCCAATGATTGGTTGTAAGTCAGGCTGGCACTTTTGCCAGCCTGACAAAGGCTTCCACATGTCAGTGATATCCCATCGGCCATCCCCTGGTATGAAAGGCGACTGGCAAAACTGGGAAAACGGATTCTAAAAACCGGACATGACACAATACACCGGATTACACTCAACCCGGAACTCTATCCGGCTGCAGAAGGCGAAGTCCGGCGATACCTGACCAACATATTTCCTTTTGGTGTGTTACTTCCGAATTCGAGATGTATGTGGCGGCAACCCGTGCACGCAACCCCCTGTTGATGTGCCGGATCACAGTTCCGGGTTGGTGTTCATCATCCGCTGGTCATCTTTGGGCTGGGTGAATTGCGGCTTTCCACGGAAAGAACATTGTGATATGTAGCATTATGCTTAAATTGTTCAGGATAAAAATTGAGACAGACCGTTTCTATATATTGAGACTCCGGTGATCCATTACCGTACGGCAGGGCCAGGCCGGTATGATGACCACGGACTTTGACATATCAAAACCATGAATCACAAATACCAATGGCCGCAAAGTGGTGTATATGAACAATTCGATTCTGGAGGAATGAATGGGAACAGATGAACTGTATGACATGATTATCGTCGGCGGCGGACCAGGCGGATTGACTGCCGGCATTTATGCGATGCGAGCGGCCATGAAAACCGCCCTGATTGAAAAAAGCGCCTATGGCGGTCAGATGACCCTGTCCGGTGAGGTGGAAAATTACCCTGCATTTGAGAAAATCAGCGGATTTGATCTTTCCGCCAAATTTCAACAGCATGCGGCATCTTATGGTCTGGAAATGATTTCCAGCGAGGTGACCGGAATCGAGCCGGGTCTGGATTTTCATGCCGTTAAACTGGATAACGGAACGACTTTAAAAACCCATGCAATCATCCTGGCAGTAGGCGGCAGCCCAAAAAAATTGAATATCCCGGGAGAAACCGAATATTACGGCAGAGGTGTTTCCTACTGTGCAGTCTGCGACGGCTTTTTTTTCCGTAACAAGACCGTTGCTGTTATCGGCGGCGGCGACAGCGCCTGTGAGGAATCCCTGTATCTGGCCAAACTGGCCAAACAGGTCTATATTATTCACCGCCGGGATGAACTTCGAGCCAGCCGGATTCTTCAGGAGCGGATTAAGGGTGAATGCAAAATCGAGATGATCTGGAATTCGATTCCAACCGAGATCCATGCCAATGAACAAGGCGTGTCCGCCGTACGGATTCAGGATGTAACGACCCGGAATGAAAGGGATCTTGCGATAGATGGCATTTTTATCTTCATCGGATTCAATCCTAACCGGTCTCTGGTGCCGGCCGGCATTCAAATGGATAACAATGGATATGTCTTGACCAATGACCGGTGTGAAACCCAAATTCCTGGCATATTTGTCATCGGGGATCTGCGGCAGAAATATGCCCGCCAGATTGTGATTGCAGCAGGCGACGGCTGTACCGCGGCCCTGGTCGCAGCCCATTACGTGGAAAACAAAAAAGCGACTCCGGCTGACTCCTGCCCGGCGCCGTTTGTGTGAAAAAAACAGAATTCAGAAGTCAGGATTCAGAATTCAGTAGAAAAGCGGTACATATCATTTTCATTTTTGGGGGCGATCACCCGGATCGTGAGCATCTGCAATGAAATATGAACCAATCGATCCACATCTGTTCATCGAGAATCGAAACCGCCTGAAAGCCCTTCTGGAACCAGGTGCACTCGCGGTTTTCAACTCCAATGATATTCTGCCGACCAATGCGGATGGTCTGAGACGTTTCATTCAGAACAGCGATCTGTTTTATCTGAGTGGCATCGACCAGGAGGAAAGCATTCTGGTGCTGTTCCCCGATTCACCGGATCCGGCCCAGCGGGAAATTCTCTTTATCCAGGAAACCAGTGACGCCATCGCCACCTGGCAAGGTGACAAATACACCCAAGAGCAGGCGTCTTTGATATCCGGCATTCAGACCGTTCACTGGGTGCACGAGTTTACCCGGGTATTCAAAGGGCTGGCGTTTGACGCCCGGTCCATCTGGCTGAATTCAAATGAGCATCTGCGGGCGGAGGTTGTGGTGGAAAGCCGGGACATGCGGTTTGTCGCATGGTGCAAAAACGCCTTTCCCCTGCATCGCTATGAACGACTGGCTCCCCTCATGCATCATCTTCGGGCCGTTAAATCACCCATCGAAATCGATCTGATCAGACGGGCCATTCACATAACGGAAAGCGCTTTTCGAAGGGTCCTGAAATTCATCAAGCCCGGCATTTGGGAATTTGAAATCGAAGCCGAAATTACCCATGAATTTCTGAAAAACCGGTCCAATCGATCCGCATTTCTGCCCATCATGGCCTCCGGCCCCCATTCCTGTGTGCTGCATTATGAAAAAAACAACCGGCAATGTCAGGCAGGCGAGCTCATATTGATGGACTTTGGCGCCGAATATGCCAACTATGCCTCGGATGTGACCCGTACTGTTCCGGTCAGCGGCCGGTTTTCCCCCCGTCAGAAAGCGGTTTACAATGCGGTCCTGCAGGTTCAGCGCGCAGCCACCCGCCTGTTAATCCCCGGCGTCACCATGACGGAATATCTGAAAAACGTGGGTCACATCATGGAAGCCGAACTCATTAATCTGGGTCTTCTTGAATCCGACGCCGTCAAAAATCAGCCGGAAAACGCACCGCTCTATAAACGATACTTCATGCATGGCATTTCCCACCTGTTGGGTATCGATGTCCATGACGTCGGGAACCGGTATCGACCGTTTGAAGCCGGAATGGTCTTCACCTGTGAACCGGGTATCTATATCCGGGAAGAAGGTTTTGGTATCCGGCTGGAAAATGACATACTGATCACGGCAGACGGCCCTGTGAATCTGACAGCAGACATTCCTGTTGAACCGGAAGAAATCGAGGAGCTGATGACTATCTGATGGGGAATTCCAGATCACCATCAATCACCCGTTATCCGGATTGTCATAGAAAATATAGTTTGTAGAAAAATCGCTGAATTCAAAATATACTTTTTTCTCTCCGGCATCCACCTTCAGATTCTGATTATCATCCAGATATCCATACCCAAACCGGTAGGATCGGGGCGTTTTATCCTGGGTTCCATAGGCGGTTGAAAGCTTGTCAACCTTGATGAAGCGCTTGACCAGCTTATCACCGGCATAAATATCCAGTACACCGTTTGTACCTGTCCAGTTCTGGATATTGCGCGTGAACTGATTCTGTGTCTCCTGGGTGCATCCCATCAAAACAACGGCCATCACGCCACATGCCATGATCATGTTTTTCATTTTTCCTCCTGATTCCAAAAAATGGTGTTACCGATTTCCGATTTTCTCTTCTTTTAGCATATCATAGACTTTCTCGTAAATATGAACCGGTCCCGCCATTTGAGTTTTCGCGCAGAGAGGCTGTTTCAGATGGGTACCGATTTCATTCCGCTGCTGTATTTTTGATTGTGTTTGTCCCATCGACAGGCTAAATTATCAGAATATAACAGCAACCTGAAATGAACCTTATCATTCATCATGACATGGAGATATCAATATGAGCCGTTTATTTGAAGCAACCACCATCAATGGATTGACGCTGGGAAACCGGTTTGTCCGGTCTGCCACATGGGAAGGAATGGCGACTCTGGAAGGGGATGTGACACCCAAACTGACAGATACCATGATCATGCTCGCCAAAGGCGGTGTGGGACTGATCATCAGCGGCCATGCCTATGTTCGAAAGGATGGTCAGGCATCTCCGTGGCAACTGGGAATTTATTCGGACACACATATGGATGGACTGTGTTGTCTTGCTTCGGCGGTTCATGAATCCGGTGGGAAAATGGTCATCCAACTGGCACATGCCGGCAATTTTTCCGCTGAGAATCTGACAGGGCAACCGCCTGTTGTTGCATCGGCCTATGAAGGGCTTGGCAAAACACCCCGAAAGGAAATTGCATCAAAAGATATTCCGGAGCTTGTTGACGCATATGTGCGGGCGGCCGGGCGGGCAAAATCGGCCGGGTTTGACGGTGTGCAAATTCATTCGGCTCACGGCTACCTGCTCAGCCAGTTCCTGTCTCCCATTTTCAACCGGCGCAAGGACAAATATGGTGGCAGCATTGAAAACCGGGTCCGCATTCACCTTGAAATCATTCAGGCCATTCGCCAGATTGTTGGCCCCAAATACCCCATACTGATCAAGATGAACGGCCAGGATTACGCGCCGGACGGGCTGACGTTGGAAGATGCTTCACAAGCAGCGGTTCTGCTGGAAAAAGCAGGTGTCGATGCGATAGAGTTGAGCGGCGGACTGCTGACCGGCGGCAAATTGTCACCCAGTCGGCCAGGCATCAACTCACCGGAAAAAGAAGCCTATTTCAGGGAGGACGCACGGGCCTTCAAGCAGTGCATCAAAATTCCGTTGATCCTGGTTGGCGGCATTCGATCGTTTGACGTTGCCGAAAAACTGATCCATGATGGACTTGCCGATTATATTTCCATGAGTCGGCCATTCATCCGGGAACCGTTTCTTGTCAACCGCTGGAAGGACGGTGACCGAAGCCGGGCATCCTGTCTGTCAGACAATCTGTGTTTTGATCCCGGACGTGAAGGAAGCGGCATTCATTGTGTTACACTGGCACGCAAGAAAGAATAACATGATCAATGGAAACAGATTGCGTGATATCAGTGATTTACCTTTGGATCTGGCGATATAACAAAAAACAGTGATCGAATGATACAAAATCCATGAACAGCGGACGGGTGTTTATCAAATATGTAATCGTATTGATTGTGCTCGTTCTGGGCGGTGCAATGGGCTATGTGCTGATCGAGGACTGGGATCTGCTTGATGCCCTTTACATGACCATCATCACGCTGGCAACCATTGGATATGGCGAGGTGCACTCGCTCAGCCGGGCCGGTCGCATATACACCATGTTCCTGATACCCATCGGCGTCGGATTTCTGGGATATGTCGGCGCGGCAGTGATTCAGTTTATGGTTGAGGGTCGCATTCGAACCATTCTGGGGAGAAAACGGTTGGATCGAAAAATTGAAAAAATGAAAAATCATTACATTGTCTGCGGCTATGGTCGGATCGGGCGGGTTCTCTGTGCGCACATCCGGCATAAACCACTGGATCTGGTGGTGATTGAAAAAGATGAAAAACTGGTTCAGATCATGGAGGAAGATGGCATCCCCTATATCTGGGGAGACTCGGCGGATGAAACCATATTGACAAAAGCCATGATTCAGCGCGCCCGAGGACTGGTGGCCGCTCTGGGAACCGATATTGACAATGTGTTTCTGGTATTGACCGCCAGGCAGCTCAAACCCGATCTGTTTATCATGGCCCGGGCCACACAAAAAGAAAGCCAGGGGAAACTGATGGCTGCCGGTGCAACGACCGTCGTATCTCCTTATGAAATCGGCGCCACCAGCATGGCACAGCGAATCATCCGACCCACCGTCACCAACTTTCTGGATTTTGCGCTCACCTATCAGCGGAAAGATATTCAGATGGAAGAAATACCGGTCAGCGAAAAATCCCGAATGGTCAACATGACGCTCAAGGATTCAAGAATCCGGCAGGATTTCAATCTGATCATCATTGCCATCAAAAAGGAAGATGGGGATATGAATTTCAATCCCTCGTTTGAAACACAAATCGAGGCCGGTTCAACCGTCATCGCGGTGGGTCAGACAGAAAACCTGCTCAGACTGGAAAAAGAGCTGAATCCATCCTAAAAGCGTTATACCGGGAATTGCAGAATAGGAAGGAAAATTATGAAAACATGTCTGGTGATTGTTGACCCGCAAAAGGATTTCTGTCACCCGACCGGTTCGCTTTTTGTGACAGGTGCGGATCAGGATGCCTTACGGATGGGAGCCATGATCGATCGGGTACGGTCAAAACTTGACCGTATCCTCGTCACGCTTGACAGTCATCACCGGCTTCATATCGCCAATCCCATTTTCTGGCAAAACGCGGCAGGTCGCACCCCATCGCCTTTCACCATTATCACAAAAAAGGATTTGCGCGATGGGGTCTGGATGCCATTTGACGCTTCCTTGAATGCGCATGCCCTGGATTATGTCGAGCAGCTTGAGCATAATGGCAGGTATCAGTTATGTATCTGGCCGGAACATTGCCTGATTGGAACATGGGGGCATACTGTGGCAGACCCGGTGTGCCAGGCGCTTCTCAGGTGGGAAGGTCGGAAGGCAGTTGTCAACTGGTTGACAAAAGGAAGCAATATATACACCGAACATTACTCTGCACTGCAGGCGGATGTACCGGATTCATCTGATCCCTTGACGCAGTTGAATACCGTTCTCTTGAATGATCTTCAATCATATGATGTCATTGGGCTTACCGGCGAAGCACTCAGTCATTGTGTCGCGAATACAGGGCGTGACATGGTCGCCAACTTCGCCGCCGCAACCATCCGAAAAATTCATCTGATAACAGACTGCTCTTCCAGTGTTTCCGGCTTCACACATCTTGCAGAAAATTTTCTTGCTGACATGAAAGTGGTAGGAATGCAGTTCTGTACATCAGCAGAATTTTTAAAATAACCGCTCATCCCATTGGTGCAATGCCACCCTCATGGATGAAAATGAAAAATCCGGGAGGGCGAGATTTTATTCCCCTGTTTTGACCGTATCAGATCTTGAAAATGGTTCTTTCTTCAGTCAACACAATATCCACATGCCTGTCATGGGATTCCATTGGCACATGCTGCAAAATTTTGTTTTCAAACGCAACAGCCACTTTTCGAGTGGTTGACGGCAGCCTGGGCAGAAGCCTGTCATAATACCCCTCTCCGTAACCCAGCCTCGCGCCTTTTTCATCAAAGGCAAGCCCGGGTATGATGGCGATATCCAGGCATTCCAAAGGTACTTCCTTGCACCGGGACGGATTGGGCTCCAGACATCCCCGTGGGCCGATTTGCAGATCCCGGTCGATATTATCCACCTTGTACAGCCTGGTTTTAAATTTCTGAGGTTCAAAAGCCGGCAATACGATAATTTTGTGAAACGATCGGCATTGGCGAATGATTGCCTGGGTTTTGATATCATACGGCCGGTCGATGAACATCAGCAAGATTTTAGCTTCATAAAAATTGGCGAAATCAAACAGTCTGGCTTCCATTATCTGGGTTTTTGTTTCAATTTCACTTTCCGGCAGAGATTCCAAAGCTTCTATGATTTCATTTCGGATTCTGGTCTTGGCCTGTTTCATGTCGTCCATACCCTACACTCCTGAGGAAAATGATGGGACAGATTTCACCACGGATTCTACCTATATTTGTCGTTGACTAAACCAAATCTCCCTGTTACACAGATCAGGGGAAGGTGTAACCTGTAATAGTATTTGATAAAATGCCCTGTCAAAACAGTTCTGGGCCGATAAAAAAGGAAATCTGCCCTTGAGAATTTTAAACCAAAAGGTAAATCGTACATTAACTTGACAATATAGGTATAAACATGCTGGAAATCAAGTTTGTTAGACAAAATTTATCCATTGTTGAAAAATCTTTGTCAAATCGGGGAAAATCGGTTGATCTGGAAACACTGAAAGCCTGTGATGTCCGACGTAAAACGGTTCTTCTGGAAATTGAAGAACTCCGAAGGCAGCGCAACACGGTATCTGATCAGATTGCCCAAATGAAAAAAGCCGGAGATGAACCAGAAAATCTGATGCAGAGCATGCGGGACGTGGGTTCCAAAATCAAGAATCTGGAGAAAGATCTGGACCTGAATGAACAGGCTGTGATCAGTATTCTGATGGAAATACCCAATATTCCCCACGCATCGGTTCCAATTGGCAAAGACAGCACGGATAATCCGGTTTTTAAAACTGTTGGTACACCACCGGAATTTGATTTCACCCCCCTGCCCCACTGGACCATCGGCGAACACTTGGGAATATTTGATTTTGAACGGGCATCCCGAATAACAGGGGCGCGCTTTCCATTGTATTTTGGCGCCGGTGCCCGGCTGGAAAGAGCCCTGATCAGCTTGATGCTGGATACACATACCACCTGCCATGGCTATACCGAGGTGCTGCCGCCCTTTATCGTAAACCGAAGCAGCATGACCCATACCGGCCAGCTTCCCAAGTTTGCAGAGGATCTTTTCAAACTTGAAGGATGGGAGTATTATCTGATTCCCACAGCAGAAGTTCCGGTCACCAACATCCATCAGGGAGAAGTCATCGAAGCGGATCGGTTGCCCATTCTTTATGCAGCCTATACACCCTGTTTTCGTTCCGAAGCCGGGTCATATGGAAAGGACACCCGGGGTCTGATACGCCAGCATCAGTTCAACAAAGTGGAACTGGTCAAGTTTTCCAGACCCGAAACATCCTATGATGAGCTGGAATCCCTGCGGGAAAACGCGGAAGAGATATTGAAACGCTTGAATCTTCCCTACCAGGTCGTCACGCTCTGTACCGGCGATATGGGATTTTCTTCTGCCAAGACCTATGATATCGAAGTCTGGATGCCGGCTCAGGGCGTATATCGGGAAATCTCATCGTGCAGCAATTTTGAGGATTTTCAGGCCAGACGGGCCAACATCCGTTTCAAACGAAAAGACAAAAAGGGTACGGAGCTGGTCCATACCTTAAACGGCTCCGGTCTGGCTGTTGGCCGAACCGTGGCGGCCATATTGGAAAATTATCAGCAAAAGGATGGTTCAGTCATCATTCCCAAGGCACTCGGGCCCTACATGGGTGGAATGGAGGCAATCACGCCATGAAAATCGAATCGATCCCCCAATTCATCCGGGATGTAATCATGCCGAAACCCCGCGATGGCATGTTGTATCGATGTCTGGGATGCGGCCATGAATTTGGCATCGTCAAACTGCTTTATACCTGTCCGGACTGCGGCCAGGTACTGTTGCTTCAGGATGCACATTTTGAAAATCTGAAAAAAATTCCCGGCGCTGTGTGGCGTGATATTTTTGACTACCGGAAACTGCTGACGCTGCCCTGTTTAAAAGGCATCTATCGATACCATGAGTTTATCGGTCCGGTCATGCCGCTTGATTCCATTGTCTATCTGGGTGAAGGCCATACCCCCATGATCGAAGCCAATTCCTGGATGCAGAATCAGGCCGGCATGCGGTTTTATTTTAAAAATGACGGCCAGAACCCGAGTGCGTCGTTCAAGGATCGGGGAATGGCCAGCGCGCTTTCCTACATCAAATTTCTGTTGGGTCAGGGACATTTGTCGAATGTGCTGGCCGTATGCGCATCCACAGGAGACACATCTGCTTCGGCAGCTTTGTATGCCGCCTATCTTCAGCCTCATGTCAAATCAGCGGTCCTGCTGCCACATAAAAAGGTGACGCCGCAACAACTGTCCCAGCCTTTGGGCAGCGGTGCACGGGTGTTTGAAATTCCCGGTGTGTTTGATGACTGTATGAAAGTGGTCGAAGCCCTGTCCGAGTCCTACAATGTGGCGCTGCTGAACTCAAAAAACGCCTGGCGAATTCTGGGCCAGGAATCCTATTCATATGAAATTGCTCAGGATTTCGAATACGAGCTGGATGGAAAAGTCATTGTGGTTCCCATTGGGAATGCCGGGAACATCACAGCAGTCATGAACGGATTTTTAAAATTTTATGAAACCGGTGTCATTACATCCCTTCCCCGAATCATTGGCGTTCAGTCAGAACACGCCGACCCGGTCTACCGCTATTATTCAGAACAAAATCCATCCCTTCGAAAATTTGTTCCGGTGACGGTCCAATCCAGTGTGGCTCAGGCAGCCATGATTGGCAATCCCGTATCCATGCCACGGGTCATTCATTTGGTGAACCGGTATAATCAGGTTGCCGGAAAACAGAATGTGTTTTTTGTTCAGGTGACTGAGCAGTCGATCATGGACTGGCAGATCAAGGCCAACCGGAATGGCCATATCGCCTGCACCCATGGCGGCGAATGCCTGGCAGGTCTCATCGTAGCCCGGGAAAAGGGATACGTAACATCCGAAGATATCGCCGTTCTGGATTCAACCGCTCATGCATTGAAATTTTCGGGATTTCAGGACATGTATTTCAACCAGGGATTTCCAGCCGAGTTTGAAATTGTGCCCAATCCGGATTTAATCAATCATCCAGTCCTGGTGCAACCGGAATCCGTTCACAGATATCCGGCTCCGGGAAAGCCGCTTGATGCCGCTGATTTTGTTCAATTTGTCAGCGGTGTCTCCAGAGAAATTGCCAAACAGCTTCAGATTGAGCCCGCAACTTGATGGAATGGGCATCTTCCATATCCATTTCCACCCATTACCGAAAAGGACTGATTGGCCTCTGGTTGACGGTTTTCGTATGGTTTGCCATAAATGCGGAGTCCATGCTGCTGTCCAAATCGTATCGTATCGTACGGGATAACGGCCTAAATGTGTTTTGTGAAATTCATCTCGTGGAAGATCCGATTGCGCTTCCCTCTCTGTTTCGTCAGAAAGGTGAACTGGCAATTCAGGATTATTATGAATTTATGAAGATATTCAGACGAATCAATCCCGAAATTCAGAACATCGGAACCATTCGTCCAGGCCAGGAAATTCTCATTCCGCTCCGGTTTGTCCCATCTGATGCCTATCCGAATCAGACTGACGGCATTGTGACACTTCCGCTGGTCACGATTTCCGGTCCCGATCCTGATTCTTCCGCTCCTGTTCTTTCTACTGAAAAAAAAAATGAATATGTTGTTCAGCCCGGAGACTCTCTGTCCAGGATTCTGATGCAGGCTTATGGTAAAAACAGGCTTCAGGAAGCAATACGCCAGTTTCGAATCCTAAACCCCCTTATATCTGATATCAATCGAATTTATCCCGGCCAGCGGCTCCAGATGTTCAACGATCAACCGGAGTCGCCGCCCAACCTGCTGGCTGAAACCGAAACTCCGTTTCAACAAGCGGCAAAAATCCTTCACGCCAGGTTAATTCAGAATGGCGACTTTTTTTTCCCTCGGGAAGGTGCGTCCGATTTTCAATTGGACCTGAGGCGGTTTCCAATCATGGATCTGCAGGATGGCCATCGGATTCTATTCAATCTGGATAGTTGTCTTCAACCATCCGAATTGTTGACAATCAAGCGATACTGGACGAATCTCCACCCAATTGTTCTGTCATTACCGACGCATAAACATCGAATATTGGAAGCGGTTCAAGCCGGAACGCGGACGACAGCAGCCGAGGTGTATCGTGAACGTACACCCGTTTCTGCATCGACTATGAAGGCGGAGAGTTCAAGCGGACGCATCATCTGTATCCATGCCGAAACACAGTTCGCCCTTGTGGAACAGATCATCTCCTGCCTGGGTTTGATTTGGCACCGCCAGGCGGAACTCAGCTTTCCCTATGCCGGCGTTCAGATTCGTGCCTTGTCCAACCTGATTGATGTACCGGATGGAATGCCGGTTCTGGTTGACTTCGGGCAGTTTTCCGGTGATGCTGAAGCCGCTCTTCAATCAAACGGTTTTAACGTAGCCGCCATTCAGGGCACTGATTCCGGCCCAATGGTTCTGGAAAAGATTTTCACCACCATCAACAAATCCAACAGCCCGGCCATAACCATCCGTCCATAT
>Ga0351893_10027_pt1 | contig 61793 bp, 36 predicted proteins | sample TotcelFGM3001K15_FD_206765 | JGI IMG/M metagenome (GOLD analysis project Ga0351893, IMG submission 206765) | Enriched cells from coal bed in the Powder River Basin, Montana, United States - Total cells FGM rep3 HSBNCT.FGM.300.1.K15 ...
CCTCTCATTTATTCCTATGGAGTGGGATGCCAGGGCTATCTCCGGCGCGGATGCAACCGCTGATTGGCGTTTCGAAATGTGGGAAGATGCTGGACGGGATGCCAGAGGGTGGCGACTTTATCCAAGAGTGCCACGCGATCCGTTCCGGTGGCTAGACGTGAACCATCGGAGGAGAGCAGGGTCCACTCCACAGTCACGGCTTCCCGTTGTTGTGCCGTCATGAGCTTGCCGAGGGTATTGATTGCGTTTGTGCGGAAGGCTCCCATGGAGGCGGAGCTATCGAGGACGATGGAGACTCGGGCGTGGCTGGCGGGATCGGGCCAGCGTGGCTGGGCGAGGAGGAGCGCCAGCACACAGACAGCGGCGATTTGCAGCCAGAAGGGCAGGGACTGGCGGAGATTTTGCAGGCGTCGCCCGCCTTCTTTTGAGGCGGGGATTTTCTCCAGGAGGAAGAGTGTGCTCGTAGTTACTTCCCGGGACTGACGCCGCAGGAGGTGGATGGCGATGATCACTGGCACGCCAGCCAGGGCAAGGAGCCCCCACGGATTGAGGAGAAACAATGGCATGGGAATCTGGCGGCGAATATGGCTCGAAAGGCCGGTCGCGGCGAGAGACAAACTTTCTCCTTTTCAAAATGTTGCGAAAGCAGGCGTTGAAAAAGGCGGCGGCATGTGTTTAAACGCTCCATCCCACATCACCCCCTTATGAGTACGAACATCGAATCCCACCTGATCGAGAAGCGCGTTTTTAAACCCTCTCGCGAGTTTGCCAAGTCCGCCCGCATCGGTTCTTTCGCGGAGTATAAGAAGCTCTACGATCAATCCATCAAGAAGCCTGAGAAATTTTGGGCCGACGAGGCGGCTGAGCTCGTGTGGCAGAAGAAGTGGACCAAGGTTCTCGATTGGAAGCCGCCCTTTGCCAAGTGGTTCGTCGGCGGTCAACTCAATGCCAGTGAGAACTGCCTTGATCGTCATCTCGTCGGCACACGCCGCAACAAGGCAGCCATCATCTGGGAGGGTGAGCCCGGCGAGAAGCGCACGATCACTTATCAGCAGCTTCATCGTGAGACCTGCATTTTTGCAAATATCCTCAAACGCAACGGCGTAAAGAAGGGCGACCGCGTCCTCATTTACATGCCGCTGATTCCCGAGGCCGCAGTGGCCATGCTGGCCTGTGCGCGCATCGGTGCGGTCCATACGGTCGTCTTCGGTGGATTCAGCAGCGAAAGCATCAAGGATCGGGTGATCGACAGTGGTGCCAGCGTAGTCGTGACGGCGGACGGTGGGTATCGCCGCGGACAGATCGTAAATCTGAAGCAGAATGTCGATCACGCCCTCGAGGACGACAAGCAGGTGAAGCGTGTCATCGTCTTCCGCCGCACCCATCTCGATATCCATATCAAGGAAGGCCGCGACGTTTGGTGGCATCGTGAGGCCGAGTACGTCACCTCAGATTGCCCGGCTGTTCCACTCGACAGCGAGCATCCTCTCTTCATTCTCTACACCAGTGGATCAACCGGAAAGCCAAAGGGCATCCTGCACACCACGGGCGGCTACATGGCTGCCACCTACACCTCCACGAAGTATGTTTTCGATCTTCGTGAGGATGATATTTACTGGTGCACAGCGGATGTGGGCTGGATCACCGGCCACAGCTACATCGTCTATGGTCCGCTGGCCAATGGTGCCACCTGCCTCATGTACGAGGGCGCGCCGAACTGGCCTGAGCCCGACCGTTTCTGGAAGATCATCGCCGAGTATGGCGTGACGATCCTTTACACCGCGCCTACCGCGATCCGTGCCTTCATCAAGTGGGGTGACGAATGGCCGGCTAAGCATGATCTCTCCTCCCTGCGTCTGCTGGGTACGGTGGGTGAACCGATCAATCCCGAAGCCTGGATGTGGTTTCATCACAAGATCGGTGGAGGGCGTTGTCCCATCGTCGATACCTGGTGGCAGACCGAGACCGGTGCTCACATGATCACGCCGTTGCCCGGCGCGACGCCGCTGAAACCCGGAACGGCCACCTTGCCGTTCTTCGGTGTGGATGCTGCCATCGTCGATGACAATGGGGTCGAGGTTGGTCCGAATGAAGGCGGGAAGCTGGTCGTGCGCAAGCCCTGGCCGTCCATGCTGCGCTCCATCTACGGCGACAAACCCCGTTACAAAAAACAGTACTGGAGCGAGGTAAAGGGCTGCTACTTCACCGGAGACGGAGCGCGCCGCGACAAGGACGGATACTTCTGGATCGTAGGCCGTATCGATGACGTGCTGAATGTGGCCGGACATCGCCTTGGCACTGCCGAGGTCGAGAGTGCCCTCGTGTCACACGAAGCCGTGGCGGAAGCTGCGGTAGTCGGTCGTCCGGATGAAATCAAGGGACAGGGCGTTGTCGCCTTCGTTGTTCTCAAGAGCGATCACAAGGCCTCCAAAGATCTTGCCGAGAAACTCCGCAAGCATGTCGGTGCGGCGATCGGCCCGATTGCCAAGCCGGATGATATCCGCTTTGCCGAGGCTCTGCCGAAGACCCGCAGTGGCAAAATCATGCGCCGTCTGCTCAAGCAGGTTGCCTCTGGCAACTCCATCACCGGCGACACCACCACGCTGGAAGATCTCAGCGTGCTGACAAAGCTGCGCCAGTCGGAGGAGTAAGACTGCAAACGCGGTCCTGAGTCTTAACGCTATTCTCAAGCCCGGCCTTCCCAGCGAAGGTCGGGCTTTCTTTTTGCACTTCCTCAAGGGGAGCCTGACGAGAGAGTCCGAGGTTTCGGAAGATCTCCCGGGTGGCTTGGGATTTATTCAGCGTATAGAAATGGATCCCTGCCACGTCATGGTGCAGGAGATCTGCGCATTGCTCGGAGGCGTAGTGGATGCCGATGCGTTCCAGTGTGGCGGGGTCTCCCTGTGCCCGCAGCAGGGATTTCAGCAGGCGGGCAGGGAACCGCGTGCCCCCTGCCAGATCAGCCATGCGATGCAGGCCGGTGAGACTGGTAACAGGCATGATGCCGGCAAGAATCGGCACTCGAATACCCGCCAGCTCGCAACGCTCTCGAAAATCAAGGAAGTCCTCATTGCAGAAAAAAAGCTGAGTGCAGATATAGTCCGCTCCTGCCTCCACCTTGGCTTTTAGGTGATCCATTTCGCGTAGACGATTGGGCGTCTCGGGATGGCCTTCGGGAAATCCCGCCACCCCAATGCCGAACCATCGGGGATCGTGGTGTCCTCTGAAATGGCGGATCTTGCGGACCAGATCGACGGCGTGAGGAAAGTCGCCCATCGGAGAGGATGGCTCCCGAGGCTGATCTCCCCGCAGAGCCAGGATATTGCTGATGCCAGCCTGGGCGTATCGGTTCAGCAGGTTTTCGATTTCCTCCTCACCGTGCCCCACGCATGTCAGGTGGGGAATGGGGTCGAGGGCGGTTTCCCGTTTCAATCTTGTGACCAAGTCGTGAGTGAGATCCCGGGTGGTGCCGCCGGCCCCGTAGGTGATGCTGACAAAGGAAGGGCGCAGACTTTCGAGTTCGCGCAGCGTGGTCAAGAGATGGACCTTTCCCTCCTCAGTGCGGGGAGGGAAAAACTCAAAGGAAAACGAGGGGCTCCCTTCTTTCAGTATGTCTCGGATATGCATGTGCCTTGGGCGAGAAGGGAGTTTTCCGTCCTGAGAATCTGTGCGGCGGCAACCATATGGGTGAGGGCCGCTTTCACTTCCGGCCAGCCACGGGTTTTCAGCCCACAGTCGGGATTGACCCAGAGATTGGCCGGAGGCAGGACCTGAGTCGCCTTGCGCAGGAGGGCGGCCATTTCTTCCGTGCCGGGGACGCGAGGGGAATGGATGTCCCAGACGCCGGGGCCGACTTCATTTGGATATTGGAAGATGTTGAAGGCTTCGAGTAGCTCCATATTCGAGCGGGACGTCTCAATGGAAATCACGTCCGCATCGAGCGAGGCAATCGAGTCAATGATGTCGTTAAACTCGCAGTAACACATATGGGTGTGGATCTGGGTCTCATCCCTCACGCCGCTGGCACTCAGGCGGAAAGCCTCCGTTGCCCAACCGAGATAGCTCTCCCAGTCACTGCGGCGAAGAGGAAGTCCCTCGCGGAGGGCCGGCTCGTCGATCTGAATGACGCGCAAGCCTGCGGCCTCCAAATCGAGGACCTCATCCCGAATAGCCAGGGCAATCTGACGAGCAGTCTCGCGGCGCGGTTGATCATCGCGGACGAAGCTCCATTGCAGAATGGTGATGGGACCGGTGAGCATCCCCTTCATCGGGCGGGTGGTGAGAGACTGTGCAAAGGAGGACCAATCCACCGTCATGGGGCGGGGCCGGTTGACGTCGCCAAAAATGATGGGTGGCTTCACACAGCGGGAACCATAACTTTGCACCCAGCCATTGGCTGTGAAGGTGAACCCCTCCAATTGCTCGCCGAAATATTCCACCATGTCGTTGCGTTCGAATTCCCCATGCACGAGGACGTCCAAGCCGATCTCCTCCTGAATGCGAATGCATTCCTGAGTTTTGGTTTCGAGGAATTCCCGGTATGCAGGATCGAGAAGTTCGCCCTTTTTCCAGCGAGCCCTCGCCGAGCGTATTTCCAGGGTCTGGGGAAAGGAGCCGATGGTGGTGGTGGGGAAGGGCGGGAGTCCGAGAGTTGCCTGCTGTTTCGCCTGTCGGATGGGGAAGGGGGAGAGCCTGTCGGCATCGCCAGGGCGGACCGCTGAGGCGCGAGCTTTGACGGTAGGGCGATGGATCCGCGAACTGGAGCGACGGGAGGAGAGAGCGACCTGATTGTGATGCAGGGCGAGGGGATTTCCGGCTTTGGTTCCCAGTCGAGCCAGAGCAGTGACTTCGGTCAGCTTTTCCTCGGCAAAAGCGAGCCATTGTTTGATCTCGGGGTCGAGTGTGGTTTCACAAGCCAGCGATACCGGGCTGTGCAGGAGCGAGCAGGAAGGGGCAATCCAGACGCGGTCGTGCCCGAGACGCTGGGTCGCTTTCTGGATCAGCCTCTGCGAGTGCTCGAAGTCATTGCGCCAGATATTGCGGCCATCCACCACTCCTAGTGAGAGGATCTTTGGCGCAGGCCACTGAGCCAGCACAGGGTCGAGGTCTGTTTCGCCGCGGGTGAGATCGAGATGCAGAGCATCAACAGGTAGGGTGGTCGCGATGGTCGCATTTTCCCGCAATTCGCCGAAGTAGGTGGCAAGCAGCAGCTTCACATCAGGTACAGCAGCTCGCAAAGAATGGTAGGTGGTGGAGAAGGCCGCCCGCCATTCGGGATCGAGATCCAGACCGAGGATGGGTTCATCAAGCTGGATCCACTCTGCCCCCAGCTTCTGGAGTTTGCTCAGGATCTCGCCGTAGATGGGCAGCAGACGATCAAGCAGGCTCAGACGATCAAAATCAGGAACCTGGCTCTTACCGAGAAAAAGATAGGTGAGCGGACCGACAAGAACCGGCTTTGTACGAATCCCGTGAGCCAAAGCCTCGGTGAACTCCTCGAAGGGCTTGTCCGAACTGAGGCGAAACGTGGTGCCCGGCTCAAACTCAGGGACAATGTAATGATAATTCGTGTCGAACCACTTGGTCATTTCCCCTGCCGCCGCTCCCGAGGAGCAGCCACAACTCTCCCGGCTCAGACCGCGGGCGATCTGGAAGAAGAGGTTCAGGTCAACTTTGTCGCCCGTCCATGCAAACCGGGCAGGGATGTTGCCCAGGAGACAACTTGTATCGAGGATATGGTCATAGAAGCTGAAGTCATTGGAAGGAATCAGATCGATGCCGGCCTGCTGCTGGAGCAGCCAGTTGGCGCGGCGCAGTTCGGCGCCGGTGGCGAGAAGTTGATCGACTTCCTGCTCTCCTTTCCAAAAAGCCTCCGTGGCCCGCTTGAGCTCCCGATTGGCACCGATGCGAGGGAAGCCCAGATTGTGTGATGTGATGGGATGATCCATTTCTCCAGCATGGCCCGCATGGATCTATTCTCATAACGCAATGATTTGTTGTTCATCATTCGCCAGATTTATGATGCGGTAGTCGGCCTATGCTTGAACTCCGGCATCTGAAAACGCTCGTCGCCCTCGCGGAAACCGGCAATTTGTCAAAAGCCGCCCGCCGCGTTCACCTCTCCCAGCCTGCGGTATCGCATCAGGTGCGAGGGATCGAGGAGGCCTACGAGATCGAGCTTTTTGAACGCAAGAGTGACCCCTTGAAACTGACCGCAGCCGGGCAGCTTCTTGTCGAACTCGCCTATGATGTGATGCGACGCCTTCAGAATGGCGAGCGGGACCTGGCCCGGATTGCGCAGGGAAATGCCGGCCAACTCCGCATCGCCGTGGAGTGCCACTCTTGCTTTGACTGGCTCATGCCCTCGATGGATGTCTTCCGTGAGCATTGGCCACAGGTGGAGTTGGACCTTGTTTCTGGATTCCATGCCGATCCGGTGGGTCTGCTGGCCGAGAACCGGGCCGATCTGGTCATCGTTTCCCATGCGAAGAAGCGCGAGGATGTCGTATTTCATCCTCTCTTTGGCTATGAGGTGCAGGCCTTGCTCTCCCGCCATCATCCTCTGAGCCGGAAGGCCTACCTGACGGCCTCGGATTTTAAGGATGAGACGCTGGTGACCTATCCCATTCCCGACGATCGGCTCGATCTTGTGAGAGAGGTCCTATCTCCTGCGGGAGTGATCCCCCAGCGAAGGAAGACAGAGCTGACGGTCGCCATCTTGCAGCTCGTGGCCAGTGGCCGGGGCGTGGCAGCCTTGCCAGGATGGTCCGTCCAGCCCTTCCTGGATCGCAAGTACGTGATTGGCAAGCCGGTCGGAAAGCGTGGGCTGCATAGCCGCCTCTATGCAGTGACGACGGCAGGCGCCGCCCAGCTGGCCTATATGCAGGAATTCCTCCGGATCATGCGAGAGGTGAGCTTTGCCACCTTGGAAGGCATTGAGCAGATTGAACCCAAGGGGCGCAAAGAACCCACTCTGAAAGCAGAGCGGTAGGAAATCCCTCAAGAAAGGCCGATGACCTTTCTTCGAGGCCCGGAGACTAGGGAAGGACGGAGAGGATTACCAATCGACGTTGCTACCGCGGGTATCAACGTGAGTGAATCCACCGTAGCGTCCCACACCGCCCTTGAAAAGGCCGGCTGAACGCATGGCGCGAGCCATGGCGGCAACTTTGCCCGGAGCGCACTGGAAAGTGGCGTCGATGGCATTGTTGCGAAGGTGGTAGGAATTGCTCTTGGCTCCGGCGCACCGAGCATTGTAGGCGGGAGAGCGATAGATGGAGACGAGATCCTTGACTGGGACGTCCAGACGATCGACCAGCATGTCCACCACCTTGGCCGTGGAGCGGATATTCCGCCACATCGTTTTCGGTGGGAGAGTGTTTTGCACTGAACCCCGGGCTTTCGTGTGCGGTGCGATCACCTGACGGACGGTGATATTCTTCAGATTGGCCGTGCGCAGATAGTGGGCATAGGCTGCCAGATTGGGGCCGAGCTTGACCCGCCACTCCGTGGGAATATTGAGGCTCTGAAGAGTATTCGACGGAGCGCTGCTCATACCGTCGAAGAAATTGAAGAAGGCATCCGCCCGACCGCTACTGAAAAACAAACTCGCGCCTGTCGCTGCCAAAAGACCAAACATGCGTCTTCTGGTGATCAAAGCAGGAGATTCGTCTTCCGGAGTTAGGTCGAGTTCAGTGTGCGGCATCCTTCAATTATCAGTTCGATAGAGTTGATCTGAGCTGGAACGATTCGAGCAATTTGCGCACCAAGTCAAAAGATTTTTGCCCGAAAAGAAACTTCGTCAGGCAGGCAGGCTGCACTGACGAAGTCAAAAGTGATTTTAAAGAGCTATTAATCAACAATTTCGATACCCATCTGACGAGCCGTGCCCGAGATGGTACGAAATCCAGCTTCTTCGCTGCGAGCGTTGAGGTCCTTGCTCTTGATCTTAACGATGTCGAGAATTTGCTTCTTCGTCAGCTTGGCCACCTTCACCTTGTTCGGCTCCTTGGAGCCAGCGGCGAGACCGGCGGCTTTCTTGAGGAGCACAGCGGCGGGTGGGGACTTCGTGATGAAAGTGAAGCTCTTGTCCTTGTAAACCGTGATGACGACGGGGAGGATGTCTCCAGCTTGTTTCTGCGTGGCAGCGTTGAACTCCTTGCAGAAAGCCATGATGTTCACACCCTGCTGACCGAGAGCCGGGCCGACGGGTGGGGCGGGATTAGCCTGACCAGCAGGAATCTGGAGTTTGATCTGTCCGACAATTTCTTTTGCCATATTACTTATGAGGTGATGCCGTCGGATCTGACGACAAAGGATCAGAAAGAAATCACGTAGGTCCACCCGGGGCAAGCCCAATTTTCATAATATTCAGAGACGGACCCACTGCCCATCAGGTTGAAAGGGCCAGGAGTCCTTGCGAAGTGCCGTTCTGAAGAAGGACTTTAACCAAGGAAAATTGCATTCCGGAGTTGTCATTGCTTCATCAGATGTGAATGGTTCAGCCCCGTGAGCGCACAACCGGGAGGAGATCCGACACTGATTCGGAGAATGGGACTTTTTACACTGGTAGTCTACGGAGTAGGCGACATGGTCGGGGCCGGAATTTATGGGACGATCGGTGTCGCTGCCGGGTTCATGGGAAATGCCGTGTGGCTGGCCTTTGTCATCTCCATGGTGGCTGCCCTGCTGACGGGGTTGTCCTACGCTTCACTCGGTTCCCGATATCCGAAAGCCGGCGGCGCGGCGTATGTCACCTATCGGGCTTATAAAAAGCCCTTCCTCTCTTATGTCATTGGGTTAGCGGTAGCGGCCTCAGGCCTCACCTCGATGGCTGCCGGTACTCGTGTCTTTGCAGCTACTCTCAACGGCACTTTTCCCACTCTGCCTGTTTTTGCCATTATTGTCGGCTTCCTGCTCTTTTTGACCGTGATCAATGTCGTGGGCATCCGGGAGTCGATGGTAGCTAATCTCATCTGCACCATCGTCGAAGTGGGGGGGCTGCTTTTCATCATTGCTGTAGGCATGAAGTACTGGGGAAGCGTCGATTACCTGAAAGTGCCGGAAGGAAGCAGTGGCCTGACAGCTACAATGCTCCTCTCAGGAGCTGTGCTGACCTTTTACGCCTTCGTGGGTTTTGAAGACATGCTCAATGTGAGCGAGGAAGTGAAGAATCCTGAGCATACCATGCCATGGGGAATTCTTATCGCTCTCTGCGTCGCGACTCTCCTCTATATAGCCGTCAGTATTACGGCGGTCTCTGTGGTGCCCGCTCAGGATCTGGCCGATGCTACCAAGGGTGCTCCCATGACCCAGATTACCGCCTCGGCCGCACCATGGGTGCCAGCTTGGGTCTATAATGTCATCACCCTCTTTGCCGTAGCCAATACGGCGTTGCTGAATTACGTGATGGGCTCCCGCATGCTCTATGGTATGGCACGCCAGGGGCTGGTGCCGTCGGTCATTGGGAAAGTCAGCCCGACCTTCCGAACCCCTCATCTGGCTATTCTGACCCTGGGTATTTTGGTCCTGATCCTCGTTTTTACGGGGGATATCAGTGCCCTCGCCTCTGCCACCAGCCTCCTGCTGTTGGCTTCCTTTTGCCTGGTCAACGGTTCACTGATTGTCCTGAAACGCCGCAAAGGCGAACCCCCCGGTCGGTTTGAAATCCCCTCCATTATTCCCCTGCTGGGATTGCTGGTGTGTCTGGTGCTGATCGTTGCGCGGGTGACGGATGTCAATAATCACCGTGCGCCGCTCATCGCCGCCGTGATCATTGCGGGCTTATCGCTGATGTACGCCATCATGCGCCCCAAGGGCTCGGTGGAAAAAATCGGCGAGACCTCCGATTCCGAGCACGAGGCATAAAAAATCCCCAGCTTCCCGATGTCGTGGAAAGCTGGGGATGAAAGCTCTTCTCTGCTTAACGCAGAGGGTAGGCTGCTATCAAGGGATGCTCAGTGCCACCGTCGTGCCTTGCAGGACAGCCGCGATGCGGATGACGTCATTGACGCCGGCTTCGCTGACTCCATGCTGGAGCAGTGTGGCTTCATGGGCTTGGAGGCACATGCCGCATCCGGCAAGAGCCGCGCACGCCATGGACATGAGCTCAAAGGTCGTCTTGTCCGTCTGAGGCTGGCTGAGGCGGATCATACGCAGCTTGGCAGGGATGGAGTTGTAGGCTTCTTTTTCGATCAAATGGCGGAAACGGTAGTACACCGTATTCATACCCATGAGGGAGGCGGAGGCTTTGGCATCATCGACCAAGGCATCTGTGGCACCGGCTTCCTTGGCGTCGGCCAGGAGAGCGGCGGTGAGTTCGTTCTGACCGATGAAGTAGGCGGAGGCCAGGGCCACGCCCCAGACTTGATCGGCGGTGAGATTTTCCGGACGCAGGACGGCCTGAAGATTCAACTTCAGATCCTTGGCGGCCTCGGGGAGTTTTTCGCGAATGGAATCGATTGCGGGCATAAGGAAGGGAGCGGTATGGTCAGCCAGCCCTGCATGACAGGGCTGGCCGAGAATTTATCAGCAGAGAGGAATCAGACCTTGAGGGTCTCTTCGCCTTTCTTCCAGTTGCAGGGACAGAGTTCGTCGGACTGCACGGCGTCGATGACGCGCAGGGCTTCCTCCACGCTACGACCGACGGAGAGATTGTTGACGTTCACCCACTGGATTACGCCATTGGGATCAACGAGGAAGCTGGCACGCAGGCAGACCTGCTCCGTGGGATCGAGGATACCCAGATCATGCGACAGCTTCTGCGCTGCAATCAGCGGATAGGGCAGAGTCTTCAGGTCCTTGTGGGACTGACGCCACGCGAGGTGGGAAAATTCGTTGTCCGTGGAGCCCCCGATGATTTGAACGTCACGATCCGCGAAGTCGCCGACCTTTTTGCCGAATTCCACGAGTTCCGTAGGGCAGACAAAGGTGAAATCCTTCGGATAGAAGAGGAAGAACTTCCACTTGCCCGGGTAAGATTCGTTGCTGATCGTCGTGATGTCGTCGCTGGTGAGACCGTTGCAGGCTTTGGAGCTGAACTCCGGGAATTTGTTACCGATGGTGAGCATGTCTGTGTGTGTTTGAGGTAATTTCTGATGATGGCATCCGATAAAGGGGGGTCACGGCCGCCGCGTCGGTGAGACGCATTGGCTGCAGCTTCCCCAGAATGCGATCAGAAGTGAGGGTTCCCGGAAGAGTCCCGGAGCATTACTCCGAGGCGGTTTTCCGAGCGGAAATCCACACGCATGGTCTGGTTAAGAGACTGACAGCAGGGGTGATTTTGAGGCCTTCGGAGTAATAGGTGAAATATTTGTTTCCTATCTCTTCAATAGGTTCACCCTATGAATCGTAATGCGGGTCACTCGGCCCGCCGTTCGTAATGGCGAACGGTCATTTCTGGAGTTTCTACTACGATTTCCCCCGCATTAAACAGATGCTCGTACGGAGGAAAAAAGGCATCACCCTCAGCTTCAATCGGCACATGGGTCAGATAAAGCTCTGCACACGAGGGGAGGAGTGCTGCGTAAATTTCAGCCCCGCCAATAACGAAAAGCTTTCGCCCATCCGAGGGTTCGGCAATCTCGGAAACGTCGCGGATCGTATGCACTCCTGGGATTTCCTGACCTCGGGTTAATACCCAGTGTTCACGGCCCGGCAGAGGGCGGCCCAGAGAATCAAAGGTCTTTCGGCCCATGAGGATGACATGTCCGAGAGTGGTGGCTTTAAAAAATTTCAGGTCCGCTGGCAGGTGCCACGGGATGCGTCCGTCCTTTCCGATGGCCCGATTCCGGGAAATGGCGGCAATGGCAATCATACCGCGATGGGAGCCTTGATGGCGGGATGGGGATCATATCCCTCCAAGGTGAAATCCACGTACTTGAAATCCTCCAGTCTGCGGACGGCCGGATTGAGCAGCATGCGCGGCAGTGCACGCGGCTCGCGGCTGAGTTGTTCCCGGGCCTGATCGAGGTGATTTGCGTACAGGTGAAGATCCCCGAAGGTGTGGACAAAATCTCCCGGCTTCAAATCACATACCTGAGCAATCATCAGAGTCAGCAGCGCGTAGGAGGCGATATTAAACGGCACCCCCAGGAAAAGATCCGCGCTCCGCTGGTAAAGCTGGCAACTCAGTTCCCCATCGCAGACATAAAACTGAAACAGGGCATGACAGGGAGCCAGCGCCATGCGGTCGAGCTGACCCGGATTCCAGGCCGACACGATATGGCGCCGACTGTCCGGATTTTTCTGAATCTGTCCAACCACCTCGGCAATCTGATCGATCCGCGAACCATCCGGTGCCGGCCAGCTCCGCCACTGCGCGCCATAGACCGGCCCCAGATCCCCGTTCGCATCCGCCCATTCGTCCCAGATCGTGACCTTGTTCTCCTGAAGGTAGCGCACATTGGTATCCCCCTTCAGGAACCAGAGCAGTTCATGAATGATCGAGCGAAGATGCAGCTTCTTCGTCGTCAGCAGCGGAAAACTCTCCCGCAGATCAAACCGCTCCTGAGCCCCGAAGACCGAGTAAGTCCCCGTGCCCGTGCGGTCACTCTTAAATTTGCCCTGCTCAAGAACGAGCCGGAGAAGACGATGATACTGCTGCATGAGAAAGAGGTATCCAATACTGAAACGGTGTCGAGTCGGATAGCTTTCGAGGCTCTTCGTATCTTATCTCGCCCACCAGCCTTTGAGCTAGAGAAAGCTACGGTTTCTTGATGTTGTGAACCCGACTGCTTGCTATCCGTCGAGGTAGTTTTTTCTTTTCAGGCAGATCTTGGGCAAGGAATTCATCCACTTTTAATCCCAAGGCTTCGGCCCAAGCTCCAACCGTTGAGAGCCAAATTTACTTTTCCGGCAGCTCTCTATTTGCGGGAGGAATTTTTCCGAGATCAGGCCATGGCATGACAAAATCGCGATTACTCCTGGCGTTCCCGGGCGGCCTATGCGCAGGCCGCCACCCTTCTCGCCGAGCGGATGCCGACATCGTCCCAATCCCTCACAACATTGGCCCTCAGCACGGGCAGCCTCTGAAGCGTGCCCTTTTGCGGCGAGTGAAAGAGCCTCTCGGTAACCATTAAGCTCTGATCAGCGGCCAAACGTTTCATTTCTACACGGCTCGCTCCGCTGGTATCAGGGCTCGGATGTGGCAGTTGCCAGATATCTGGCATAGGCCTCTTTCATCTTGCTCGTCCGCTCCACTCGGGGACGAACACTTTCAAAGAGCTTTGAGCTTAGTTCCGATTTCCCGTCTTCATGAAGACGGTCGAGCGAGGCCAGAATGATTCCGAGCGTGTCATCGCCCACCTCGGTGGGGTTGGCGGCGAATTTCTGGGACATTTCCTCGATGCATTTGGCCGTTGTCACATCGTCTTTTTGCGAAAGAGAGGCTGCGAGGAGACTTCCCCCGGTCCGGGCGAGTTCGCGCATTTCTGAGGACTGCTTGCGATTGGATTGGAGGATGCGGTCAAAGGCTCGCTTTCTGACTTCATAGACGGCAGCAGGACTGGCTCCCCGTGTCTGAAGTTGATTTCCCAGCAAGTTTGGCCAGAACATGAAGTCCTCAGGCGCAGTCCCCTTCTCTGTGGAGAGAAAGGCTCGATCCAGCTCGTTAAGCCAAGGCTCCAGAGCATTTTCATCCGGGAGAGGGGAGGCAAAAGCCATGCGGGCAAATCGATGTTTGGCGTTATCGAGTCCTGCGACTTGATCCTTTTTCAAAATGTCCCCCGCGGCTTTTGTCAGAGTCTCATCCTGTAAAAGATTACAGATCGTCAACAATTCACAAATCGGCTGGTCTTTCTGATAGCTCCTTGCCCCCAGCGCCTCGGCGAGAAAGGTTGCTGAAGTCTCGCCTTTGGTGGAGAGATGCTCCCCGAGCTTCTTACGAACCGTTTCGGTTGCTTGCGGCAAATGACCGGTCTGCGCGGCAACCTCCAGATAGCGTCGCTGCAAAGCAAGTACCTGATTCAGATTCAGGCGTTCAGGATGGTCCAGGGCATAGGTGATGAGATCGTATTTTAGGGCCACGGGATAATCTGGATGATCCAGCAGCTTTGTCAGGGAACCGACGATCCGTCCCAGTTTGGGGCGGGCAAACAGCGGATTCGCTTCCGCGATCAGAGCCGTACGATAGAGGTCGGCCACTTGAGTATTTAAGCCTCCGGCCACCATTCGATCCACGACCCAGCTGCCATGGTAGTCCAGTGCCGTCAATGGTTCGATTGCTGCGAGCTCGGCGATGCGCTGCACTTGTTCCGGCGTCGGCTGATCTTCGACCTTCTTTCTTAGCAGCGCCAGTTCCTGAATCCACTCGGCATATTTCCATCCCTCGACGTCGATCAACTCCCAGTTGGCGACCTTCGACCCCCCACGCACGTCCAGACGCGGCGTGACAGTGGCGACTTCCTCATAGGGAATCCAGAAGGAGTGCTCGGGGAGCACCGGCACGGCTCGGGTGAAAAAGGTCCAACGGTTCGGCGATTCCTCTCCATCGGTCAGGATCATCGCCAGGGGTTTCCGAGTGGAGCCTTCTTTGGCTTTGAGCTCGTTGCTGCAATAAGCCGCGCCGCTTCCTCCCCGTTGCAACCAAGCTCGGGACACATAGAATTTTCCGGGCGTGAGGGCGTATTCATCCCCGGCAAAGGGGAAAGAGGTATTGCCTTCCCTGGCCTGCCCGACCTCGACGGCCGGACTGCCATCCGGTGCAACGCCGACTTCCTTGAGCATGGTTTCGGAGAGGGGTGTGGAACCGTTTTGCAAAAAGCTCCTCAGGCTGGTTCCCGGTGTGGGGAAGACAGGTTTGCCGGATACGATGACGCCGAGAGGACCGGGAATCCGTTTCCCGTCAACGACCGCCACCGCACGCAGGAATCCATTGGCATGGGGCAGTGTCACCTTCGTCTCGCCCCGCGATGTTTCTCCCTCCACCGTGGCGATGGTTTCCATGGTTCCCGGCATCTCCCCGAATTCCAGTTCGACAGAAGTTTGGCCCCTGATCGGTAGGGCTTTCCCCTCTTCGGAGAGACTGATAGTGGCATCATAACGACCCCTCTCGTGAGAGAAGTTCTTGGGTTCCCATTGCCAGTGCAGGGTCGCCTCGGTCGGCTTGGCTCCGGCCGCGCACCAGGCGATGGGCCATGCTCCGTCCAGCACTCCTTGGGATAGGTCGATGAGAGCGCGAAGCTGCGCAAACTCGGAGTTGAAAGCCGCCTGACTCGGCTTGTCTATGGAGGGAGATTTGATGACCTCGTCCAGGCGCTCCCATTCTCCCTCTTCTTGTAACAGGGTCACCAGTCGTCGCAGGCGGTCACGGGAGGGGTTATATCGTGGGATCTTGAGCGCCACGATTTCAGCCTCTTTCCACTGCTTGAGATATTCCTTTTGCCGGGGGGAATCGACCGTGGCGATGCCATACAAAAACTCGACCATGTTCCGATCCACATCCTCAGGCGAATAATAGCGCGACTGTTGCCACTCCCGTGCCGCTGCGATGAAGTCCCCGGTGGGGACTTCAGTCGCGGCCAGCTCGGTGAGGAAGGAGCGGTTCAGATCATCACTGATGCTGACCAGGTTGGGCCCGTTTTTCGCTAGGTAAACACCGTCTTTCCAGCGCGCCAAAGCCTCTTCCGGTTTGCTGTCGACCAGCAGTCTTGCTTCGAGTTGCAGCTTGGCGAGTTGATAATCAGGAGGCACCGACCGCTCTCCGAGCATTTTGACCAGTTGGTCTCCGGTGAATTGCTTTTTCGCCTGGGAGATGATGTCGGTGGTTACATCTCCCGTTTCCCGCGAGGACCAGATCAGGGCGATGCGGTTGAGATCGGGCTCTTTCTCGCTCCATCCCAAGACTTCGAAGATCTGCCCTTCGCTGACATCCTTGGAGGATGCCAGCTTTTGATTCAGCAGGGACGCTTCCACCAGATAGCGCATTTCGGGTGACAAAGGGGCCTCATTGATCACCTTTAGCCACTGCTTCGCCGCCGCCGAAGCATCGACAGCCATCGCCCCTTTGATCAGCGGAGAGAGGAGGGGGCCGGACCTCATCACGGGTTGAAATCGCATCAGGGGATCGGGAGTGTATAATGCGGGCACGGCGAGCGAGCGGTACAACTCATCCATTTTATCGGCCTCGGAAAACAATTTGAAGATCCGCTCTCCGTTGCGTTGCAAAAACCGATGAGGCGCGATTTTGAATGCCTGATGGAAGAGTTCAATGGCTTGGCTGATTTCCTTCTTCCCCAGGGCATCTTCAAATTTTTTACCGACCTCTTCCTCGCTGGCAGGCATTTCCCCCTTGCCGATCGCTACCAACTGCAAGCCGTCCCACGCGGCTTGGATTTGGAATTGTCCGGGTCCCCGGCTTCCCCACGCCTGCACGCGCATTTCCATCGTGACGCTCGTAGTCTCCTCGGGAAGCGAATTTCCCTCAATCCCTCGCGAATTTCTCCCCCACATTCTGATGATTTGCCGCCATTCGCCGTAGGGAACCTGGACATAAACATTCTCCGGCGACCGGCGGTTTTCACCTTTGCCTTGCCAGTTAAACAAGAGTTCTGCTGCCGTCCCGTGTATGGCCGAGCCTTTGAGCCAACCGACGAAGACGTAGGCTTGCGCCGAATTTTCGACCGGTATGTTTCCAAAAGGCCATACGAGCGACTGAGCTGTCGCGATGTAATCGACCAGCACGGCGGTTTTCCCACCCCAGGGACTCTTTTCAGTGGGACTGCCCGTCGTGCCGGGGAAGTCCTTCATGTCGGGGAGACCGTCGGGTGGCAGCAGATTCTGGCCAAGCACATAGGCTGTCAATTGCCCCCAGCGCCAGTTGCCGTCAGGCATCTTCCACTTGGTCTGCAATAATCCGAGTCCGGGAGGAAGGGAGATTTCCACCTTTCCCTGACCTTGTGGCTTGGCCACTTCGCTCACTTTCTTGAGGTTTGCCGGATTGGGTCCTGCGAAAATCTCCAGGACCGCAGGTTGATCCTTCTCTGTAAATTTACCCCGGAAGGCATTCCACGCTATCCCTTCCCGGGAAGACCCGTTATTGGACGCACGTTCCTTTTTTGGGGTGAAGGACCAATGCACAACCATCTTTCCCGGCCCGACTGGTTGCCCCGCACAGATGGCTTGCAACTCGCCTGTTCCTCCCCGCGCCTCTTTGAGTCGCTGCTCGATGGCCTCCATGTACTCCGGCAGTTGCATTCGCGCCGACAGACTTGTCTTCCCCACATCAAATAACCTTTGCGCCGGCTTCACATACCCCGCGTCGATCAAGGCAAACATCACGGCCGGGAAAGTGTCGTATAGCGGGAGATTCTGCATTTGTCCCGTGGCTACCTGATTGATCATTTGATCCAGGTGTTCGTTAACGGCCTTCTGATCTCGAAAAGTACCAAAAACCGGCACCACCTGTATCAGATAAGACATGACATCGTATCCCATGGAGTTGGGACTTTTTGAGGTGTTTTTCTCAAGCAGCTTCAGAATTTTTTCCTCACCCTGCTCCTGTCCCGCCAGTACCTTCACCACCGTTCCCATCAGCGAAAGATTCAAAACGGGTCCCACCGCTTCGCTCCCATCCACAATCTCCGCCCAATCCTTCTCAATTCCCGGCATTTTGAAATGTGTGCGGATCATCAGAGCCGGTGTCACCACGGCCATCGGTTGCTTGAGCTTATCCAACTCAGCCAAGGTCTCCTCCAATAGCCCCGTTTTCTTCGCAAGCTCCCCAAATCGTTCAATCACCCCCACCTTCTCCCCTCTTGGCCGCGCATTCATCATTTGCGACATCAATTGAGAGTTCAACTGCGAGACCCCGCTCAGTTGATGTATCCTCTGTCCGCGTTGCGAAAAAATCAGCCCCTTCATGGTCTGAGACGCTTCCGCATTTTTCCCGAGTTCCAATTGGATTTCCGCCAATCGCAGCACCACTTCCAGATTCGAACCCTGCGACGCATCACGGCCATCAACCACCCGCTGCAGCAACCGTACGGCATCCTCCGGCTTTCCACTCCCCTTCGCCACCTCTGCCAATTGAAGAATCATACTCTGTTCATTCATTTGACCCGACAGGGAGGAAGGTAGAAAGAGACTCCGATAATCTTCATCGCTGAGCCCCGATATCACCGAAGCGAGTTGCTCCTGATTTTGCGCATTCTCGGAAAGGCTCATCATGGTCTGCATCGTAGTCAGTGAAGTTCCGAAGGCTTCTGGATTCGATGACAGCATCGTGTACAGGATTTCCATTCCTCCACTCCGCCTTCCTCTCATTTGCAAGAGTCCCATCACAGCATCAGGATTCATCCCATGATCGGGATGTTCTTTCGCGATTTTCATCACTCGGGAAATCGCTGCCGAGGATTGCTCATCCGACGCCAGTTCCATCAGCCGCAAGGCAGCATCACCATCAGCCGGATTTTTGACCAGCCGCTCGTGCAGGATCGACTGCATTTCATCAAGGGCGTTTCTGGAGGAGAGGGATTGGATTAAATTCCTCCGGAGATTCATCTCGTTGTAATTGCGAATATCCGGAAGGGGGGCCAGCAACCTCGCGTATGCCATTTTTTTGGCAGCGTCATCCTTGCCGTCGGAAAAGAGTTTGGAGACGTTTTCGGAGATAGTGGTAGATCTCCGGTTGGGCTGGCGGGAAGGCATGCTTTGGTTTCTCGAAAGTCTTGGGTACTTGTCCTGAGCCATTCCCAGTTCCTGAAGCTCAGCTGAGACGACACCTGTCAGACTGGGGGTGAGTCGCCCCCCTGCGAGCTTTCCAAGCAGTTCCTTGGCAGCGTCAACCTGTCCTGCCTCTTTGAGCAAACGGACTTTTCTCAGCGAGCGCAGATCAATCGTCTCCATCGATTGCAGAGCGGCGTCATCGATAAGGGCGAGCGCCTTTTCGGGCTTTTTGACTTTCTCGTACATTTCGAGCAGCAGCGCAGCAGTCCTCGGGCTCGGCTCTTTTTCATTTAGGGTCTCAACAAATTTGAGGGCCTCATCACGATTACCGGAAAACCACAAAGAATAGATGTACCCGAGCGTGTATCGATCCAATCCAGAGCCTTTCGCACGGGATTTGAACCATTCGTAACCGCCGCCACCGTTGTTTTGGCGTCCAAAAATATTTTGATAAAGTACGACGGGAAACTCTTTGTCCCCTACGGCCAAATCGGTTGATTTGGCAGCCAGAGGAGAAGGCATCATGGAACGGCGAAGAACCCTTCCTGAGTAGAGAAACGCTTGAGTGCCTTGATTGGCGAGATGGGATTGATCGGAAAAGACTTTTTCAAAATAGGGATCGATCCGAGGGTCATTGGCCTTGATGCCTGAGAAAACCACCCGACTCCACAATGACTGCTGTGTGGCTGCTTCCTGAGGAGAGGAAGGCTCGGTATTTGGCAATTTAGCCAGCAAATCAAATGCGACATCCGCATCTCCGTACGTAAGTGCGAGATTTGCCAAAATCAGTGCTGATCGGGAATCCTCTGTCCGCCCCGGATGCTCTAGCAGCAGTCGGAATTGGCGATCGAATTCCGGGGTTCTTTGATGGGGCTGTGGAGTGGATGCGAAATCTCGTGAAAACTGGCTGAGTTGTCGCTGGAAGGCTCGGCCTTGGTCCTGTTGTTCGACGCGCTCTTGGATGGTCTGCAAATCTTTAGTAAACGCCGTGCTCTCGGGATCCGGGAAAAAATCCAGGATGCGCTTGTCCAAGGAAAGATCCGGATGGGAATCCTGTGCCTGGCTGCGGATGGTTTCTGCAATGAGATCCGAAGCATTGAGAGACATGCCCAAGGAGAACTGAGCGTCGCGGGACACATTGAGTTGGGAGAGAGTCTCGCGGAGTTTTGTCTCAAAGGCGGGTTTGGATAGCCGGGCTTCGGCGAGAGCTTGAAGCAGGGAGAGAGATTGGAGTTGGGCGAGTTGCTCCGGAGGAATATTGGCGGCGGGAGTGGGATTCATCCACATTCTGCGCGAAAAGGCCCTGCCGTAGGTGAACTGGGATTGGAACGCCATGCGAAGATCGTTGCGAGCCTGGTTGAAAACGTTCGAGAGATTCTGGGTGGAGTTGCCAAAGGCCGGATTGATGGGAGCGGCGAGAGTCGCCGTGATGGCATCCGACAGCCCTTCCCTTTTCACTCTTTTCCAGAGGAGGTCTTCAGCCTCGGCATAGCGACCTTGCACGATGAGCAACATGGCTAACTGGGCAACGGCCTTGGGATCGTCGGATGATTGGATGATTTCATCCAGGAGAGTTAAGAACTGCTTCTTGTAAGCGGAGGCCTGCATGACTTGAAGGACGTCATTCCAGGCGGAAGGGTCCCGAAGGATCTCGGGTTTGACCTTCTCAAGCATGGTGACAGCCTCCTGAGTCTCACCAGCCTGCATCAAGCGAGCGAGCAGAGTGGAGCGGTTCTCGATGGAGGGCTGGATTTCGGCAAGCCGTCTGGCCAGGCGGATGGCTTCCTCCATGTCACCGCCATTTTCCGAAAGTTCCATCAATTTTTTAACGGCTTCGGGGTTGTCGGGATTTCGTCCCAGGCTGCGGGCGAGTTCCTCGCGAGCGGAGAGGAAGTCATTTTGACTCATGTAAATCTCCGCAAGATAAACTCCGTAGCGGGCACCGTCCTGCTCCTTGGCCTGCTTCTCACGCAGGCTTTCGATCAGGTCGTCGATTTGACCCAGTTGAAGGGCCATCTGGACTTGCTGCCGAAAGATCTCCATCCGGCGACCTTCGGTTTTCTCATTTTCAAAGGCTTCAGCCAGGACCGTTTGGGCTTCAGAATTTCGCCCTTGCGACTGTAAGAAGCTGCTGAGCCGAAGGCGAATGACATTGGCATCCTCCACATGCCGGAGAGCCTGTTTGAGGCGCTCGGTTGCCACGCCCCACTTCCCAGCTTGGGCGGCCAGATCAGCATACCGGAGATAGGAGGAGGCATCCGCAGGAGATTTTTCGATAATCTGGTCCAGAGTCTGAAGGGCCTCGTCATAATTCCCGAGCTGGGCCTGCAATCCTACAATGGCATTCAAGGCTTCCACGGATAGCCGGGGATCGGCCTGGATGACTTCCCGCAAGGCGGTGATACTTTCCTTCTCGGACTGGAAGGCCTGTGCAAAGACCAGTTTTGCCTGGGCGACGCGCAAAGGCGTCTGCTTTTCCACGACCGACGCCAGTGCCGCGGAAGCTTCGGGCTGATCCTTGAGGGCAATGGCTAGTTGCAACCAGACCAAGCTGCGCTCGGGTCCGGCCGCAGGATCCTGCGCCTTCTGCCGTTGGCTGGCGAGAGTCTCATTGGGAGTTTCGGTCGAGGACAAAAACTGGGCATAGGACTTCACCGTATCCTCGGCAAAAAACTCGCTCGGTGCATTGCTCCAATAGCGGGGAAATAATGCTTCCAAACGATCACCCTGCGCATCTTCCAAGGCCTGACGCCACGCGAAGCCTAGAAGATCATGGTTGTCCGGGAAGGCTTGCAGGGCTTTGTCGATGGTCGCCCGACTTTCCGGTTTCCATTCGAGATTCTGCTGCAGCTTGGCTTGGGAAAGAAAGTTTTCAGGGCCGGATCGCTCCGCAGTGACGAGGTCGTTAACGACCTGCTCTGCCGCAGCTCGGTCACCGCGCTTCACATAGACTGCCGCGAGTTTCTGCCGGGCATCGACGGCTGCCGGGGAGACCACGATCAATCTTTTCCATTCGGCAATGGCTTGATCCTCCATACCTCTGGCGACAAAAATCTCCGCCAACTGGGCAATGGCAGCCGCGTCTTGAGTCTCGTCTGGTGCGATTCTCCTCCAAGTGGCGATGGCTGCCTCCTTATCGCTGTCCGAGCCGCTGCTTTCAAACTGCTGCCACTGAAGATTGCCCAGGACCAACAATACTTCGACAGGAGCGTTGCCGGGCTTGGCCAGGGTGGAGGCTTCCTCCAGGGCTTCCGCCAACAAACCCGAGGTAGTCAGTGTCTGGATCAGTGTCATCCTCAAGGCCATGTCGGTCGGGGCGAGTTCGACAGCTTTGCGAATGGCTGCCAGGGACTCGCCGGAGCGTCCGAGATCGGCTAATACGGATGCCTTGGCAGCCACAGCCGTGAAATCCTGAGGAAAGGCCTCGGTACGCTTTTCATAGTAGGCCAGAAGTCCCGGGAGATCGTCCTTGCGACGGAACAGCTCCTCCAGTCGGCTTCTCACTTCTCGATTCAGCCAACTCCCTTCACTCGTTTCGGAAAGAGCTATGTCGTAGATAGCGACGGCTTCTTCCATGTTGCCAGCCAGTTCCTCGACTTTGGCGAGACGGAGCGAAGCTGTTACTTTGCGGTACGGGTCTCTCTGGCTGCGCTCTCGCAACGTCTGAAAGGCCTTGCGAGCCTCATCATACGAAGACGCCGAGAGGAAAGCTTCTCCCGCTTCCTCCAAGACATACGGGTCGTCGGGAAACTCAGCCACGGCCCGCTTCCAGACTTCAATAGCTTTCTCATCCTGAAATGAGCGTTGATGGATCATCGCCAGCGAACGCAAAAGCTCCAGTCGATCCACGGGAGCGAGCGTTTTTGCCGTGAGAGCTTTTTCCGTAACCGCAGCGGCTGCCGCAAAATCGCCTTCGCTTCTTTCCAAGGCGATGAGTTGCCGGGCTGCCGGAATGGGATCCCCCGATGGTGAGTTCATGGCTTCACGGTAAAAATTTCTCGCTTGGTCCGCCCGGTTTTGACGTTCGGCCAGAAGCCCTAGCCCGATCAGGTAAGCTCCGCGCTGGTCGGCATTGGCACCAGCAGCTTCCTGCCAGCGTTTTGACAAGGCTTCGAGTCCGCCGCCCTGCGTGGAATACCATTCGATGACCTTGTCGAAAGCAGCTCCTGGCTGTGGTGAGCGGATGAGCATCTGTTCGTACCGATCAGCCAATTCCTGGGTCAGCTCATTTTCCGAAGAGCGGACGGCTGTATAGGGGAGCACGGCGGCAAGGGCGCAAAGGAAAAACAAATGAGGTTTCATGAGATCAGGTAAGCTTGGGAGAAAGGGAATCCGGCCACCGCCGGACAGCGACATCGACGACAAAAAGAAGCAAGGCAGCCAAAGCCAGCCAGGGCCAGAGGGGATGCTCACGAACAGCCGAGCGTTGATCGTCCTTAAATACTGTGAGCGGATCAGGTGAAATCACCCCGCCAGTCTGCGTCGCCAGAGCCTCCAATTCGTTTTTATCGGTCGGCTCCATCAGGTACTCCCGCGAGAAGCCCCGTGAGAGGGTGAAGAAGCGCGTATCGAGAAGAGAGTCGCCCTCCTTGACCTGAATCTGTCCCGAGTACACACCGCGTTCCGAAACAGGGAATTCGGCCTGCCAACGACCGGGCAATTGTTTGTTTAAAACGATGCTCTCAGCCACACCGGAAGGACCGGCGATTCTCGCCGACACCTCGGCTTGAACCGGGAATCCCTGATCAGTGCCCAGCACATCCACCGTGAGCATGGCCTTACCCGCTGTTTCCTGCAACTGAACCTCTGAAAGCCCCAGGGAGGTCGGTCGACTCAAACGCCTTAGTAATTGTCCCCAGAACTTTCCGAATCCCGGCCAGCGCAACCATTCCACCGCCCAGCGATTGCGTGCATCTGAGGTAAAAGCGGCTGTCGTACCCAGACCATATCGCCATGTTGTCAGCAGGGGGTCACCCCGCTCGGTCATCAACCATGTCTCGGCAGTCGGTTTCAACTTGGTGCGGACGTAGCCCAGCAAAAACGGAGCACTCGCCCAATTCACCCCCTCCAAGAAATCCACAGCCCGTACAGGCTTGGCGAGAAAGGGAAATTCCTGAATGGCCGACTTCGACGCCGTCATGGTCTCCTTGGTGAAAATCTGGGGGACCGTGCTGGGATCGACCGCTTCGTAGTAGCGTCCGCCTCCCCACTCTGCGATCTGGGAGAGGAGGTTGCTATCGGCACCTGCTCCCATGCCCACGGTGCTGATCGTGATTCCGTTCCGAGCCATCTCCGCCGAGAGTTCGGCAAAGGGTCCCTCCTGGGACATGCCGTCGGTCAGCAGGATCACGTGCTTGAGCTTGGCGGAATTGGTCAGTAACTGACGGAGAGCTTCCTCCATGGCCGGGGCCATATTCGTACCACCATCCGCTGTGATGGCGGCGATCTCCCCCGAGATCGAGGAGGCATTCTGAGCGGACTGCAAGGGAACGACCGGATAGACCTCGTTGTCAAAAGCGATGACGCTGACGTAGTCGCGACGCGAGAGGAGATCGACACTGGCCTTGGCCGCCGCCTTGGCCAACTCGATATTCTCTCCGCTCATGCTGCCACTCCGATCGATGACCAGCGTCAGTGCCAGAGTCGGAGCCTCTTCTTCCTTCTGAAAGTCGCAACTCACCGGCAGGACATCCTCGATGGGAGTACGAAAGTATCCCCCCAAGCCATAAGCCTGATCCCCACCCAACATGAGCAACCCTCCGCCGAAATCGCTCACATAGGAATGCAGGATATTCATCTGAGCGCGGGAGAGCGCGGATGCCGGGATATTGTCCATGATGACGACATCGAAATTCTGAAGGTCGCTCATCTGTGTCGGGGCGGCCTGCATCGGGCGAACACTGAGTTCGATGCCCTCCTGCCGCAGAGCCCACTCCAGATAGCGTGCCGAGTCCGGTCGATCCGTAAGCAGCATGACCCGCGATACGCCCTCTGAGACCACCGCCACGCCGGTCTGATTGTTTTCGGCAATCGTATCCTCCGCAGAGCGCACGCCGACTTCGTAGTACAATAGCTTTTCCTTTTCCGTCCGATCGTCAAAGCGAACGGTGTTGGCCCCTTTGCGCAATTCCTGCGGACGCGAGGCAATCCTCACTCCATTGCGGAAGAGGTCGATCGTGGCGGAGCCAGAGATCGAACTCTGTATGACAGCCTCAATGGCCAGCGGCTCGCCTTCCCGAACCGATGCCGGAGCGAGGACTTCCCGCACCAGGACCTCCGGCTTCTCCTCAGCGGTTATCGGAACAGTGTGCAAACGAATGCCGAGGTCGGACAAAGTCTTCGATTCCGGTTGATTTCCCGTCGAAACACCATCGGAAAATAAAACCAGAGTCTTCACCACACCGGCGTCGAAACTGGCCGAGGCCAAAGCCAAGGCCCGATCCAGGCGGGTCTCATCTCGGACGAGCAGATTCTCGTCGCCAGCTTTCAGAGCCTCGAGATCGGGCCAGATCCGGGTTTGTCCGGCAAAGCTCACCCAAGCCGTGGAAGCTTCGCCGAAATCCGCAGTTCCGACAAAACGCTCCGCCGCCTTGAGAGCCCCATCGCCAACGCTGAGGCTTTGATCGACCATCAGGATGACTTGCTGCTGCCTTGTTGCGCCACGCCAGCGTGGCTCGGCCAAAGCCAGCACAATGAAAGAGAATACCAGCATGCGCATTACACAGGCCGTCAGCCGACGGGCGCCCTGCAATGGAGCCAATGAACGCTGGCTCAGCCACCAAATGAGCGGCAGGAAGAGCAGCAGGAGGAGACAGATGGGACGGTGGAATTCCATGCGTCAGTCCGTAATCCTCCGATGAAACAGCGCCCACTCTGCCAACAAAAAACCCAGGGAAGCCAGCAGCACCAGCCACCATCCTGGGAAACTCCACACCGAGACCACCCAATCCTCCGACCCTCTGGCCTCGCTGACCGGATGCAGCAAGGATTCCACCTTGCCGGGAAGGATGGCAGCCGCAGACAGATCCCCTTCTTCCTCGCGTAGAGACTGGATCAGATTCCCCATCAGAATGGGAAAAGCCGTGCGCAATTGAAGATCCGACTTCTCGGGATCAAAGCCCACGACCAGCCAGCGGGGTTGTCGATCCCATTGCCCAAAAAGCAAAGGCAGATCCATGCTGGAAACCAGAACCGCACTACCGGCAGCAGGCTGCCATCGTCCTGCCTCACGAATCGCAACCTGGCCAAATCCTGTGTGCTTGAGCAGACGGGCACTACGATCCAGATCGGAAACCGGCACATCGGAAATCGTTCCCTGTAAATCGCCCCAGAAGCCGGAGCGGAGAGGATTGATCAGCAAAAGTGCGGAGGAAATTGCCTGGGAGGGAAGCTGAGTACCCGAGGCGATAATCAGATCCACATCATCGGGAACTGTCTGAGGAAAATCGGCCCCCTGCATCCATGTCACGAGGGGGATGGAATCGAGAATGGCATCAAGGAAGGGATTTTCCTTTCCGATAACCAATATCTTCACGGGAGAGAGTGCTTTCAATTCGCAAGATGCCTGATTGTCCGTACTTAGCCAGTCGTCGCATCCCAGCTTCATCGAAGCCGAAAAAGTCGCCGCTCCGTCTGTCGTTCCCTGCCAGCTTTTCCTCCAAAGCACCCCAGCCTGACACTCGAATGGCATGAGATCCAAAATGACCCCATCCTTCAGGATCTCCAACTGGTCGGAAACGTCGCTGGTACTGACGATCTCGACGTCCAATTGCCAATCCCCCGGTGCTACGGGAGAGCGACGAGCCGCAAAATGAACGATACCCACATTCTGAGCGAGGGCCGCGTCCGGTCCCAGCAGGGCAGCTTCGGCGGGGAGACGAGAAGTGGAATCTCCCGGCCAAACGGCGTCGGAGTAAATCGCGATCCGCGCATCGCCACGCACTGCGGCCAGCTCAGCCGCCAAGACAAAGGCCTCCGTCGGATTGGTAGCCGTTGGGAGAACTGCCGACGCTTGCAAAGCCTCCTTGAGCTGACGTTTGCCTGAGGTCCAACCGCTCAGGATACGCGGAGGATCTTCGGCGGTCAGGATCGCCATCTCGTCCTGCACGCGGAGACGATCAATCTGGGAAACCAACGCTTCCCGGGCGCGAGGCCACCGCCCCGGAGCGGGAATGTCCGCTCCCATACTTGCCGAGGTATCGAGGATGGCCACCAGCCTCTGGGGCGACTGACTTTCCCAGCGAAATGCGGGATGCATCAGAGCGGCCACAAGCAAAGCCAGAATCAAAAGCTGAAGCGCTAGGGAAAGCCAGCGACGAAGCTTTCGCCAAAAGGGGGAACTCTCCAGCTTGGGCTTGAGGCTCTGCCAGAAAAGAAGGGTGGGAACCGGACGCCGCCGCTGCCGGGTCTTGAGGAGGTAAAAGACAATGACGGGTAGCGCCAGAAGTCCAAGCCAGGCTGCAACAGGGAGCAAAAAACTCATCGCACAAAGCCCCCCTTTAATAAGGATCGCTGGAGGATATCGATCGCCGACTCCGCAGCGTCCGCCTGCAGGTGAGCTATGCCATGGCGATGGCAGTAATCCTTCAGCCGCGCCTCGTAAGCAGCCACCTCCGCCTCGTAAGCCGCAGCCATTGCATGATCCACGACGAGCACTCGGGAGGTTCCTGTCTCGATGTCCTGATACTCAAACTCCCCCAGATCTCCGGCGCGTGCTTCATCGGCATGGCGAATCTGGATCACGCCAATATCGTGACGAGCATAGCGCAGCCGGTCCAACGCTAGAAATAAATCCTCCAAATCCGCTCCCCATCCATCCGTCACCCAGATGACCATGCCTCGACGAGGGCGCGTAGCCAGCCAGCGCGACACGGCTGCTGAAAGCTCAAATTGGCCAGTCGAGACATTACAGCCCTGCAGGAAGCGGAGAAGACTGAGAAACTTGGCACGTCCCCGGCTGGGTTGCCACGCCGCCTGAGGAGACGGCCCAAGCGGAGTGATGCCGGAGCGATCAAGATTCGCCAGAGCGAGGTAGGCGAGACCGGCGACGATCTGGCGTGCGGAATCAAATTTGGCGGGAGCCCCCCACGACATGGAAAATGAGCAATCGAGGAGCAAATGCACGTGAAGATCCTCCTCTTCTTCGAACAGCTTCAGCAAAATGTGTCTGGAGCGGGCATAGACGCCCCAGTCGATGGCACGAATGTCATCACCGGGACTAAATGGCCGGTAGTCGGCAAACTCCAAGCCGGAGCCCTGCTTCACACTGCGTCGCTCCGCTCTCGATCGACCGCGAGAGATCTGGCGAGCCAGAAGATGCAGTCCCTCGAGTCTGTGCAAAAACTCCGATGAGAACAGGTCGTCCACCGTAATGCAGGGCTCAGATTTCCTTATTCGGCTTCACGAGCCCACTGAGCCCGGCTGGACGCAATGACTCCATCGAGAATACGGTCCGATGTGATTCCATCAGCCTGAGCCTCGAAGTTCAGCATGACACGATGCCGGAGGATGGGATGAGCCACGGCGGCAAGATCCTCCGAGGCCACATGGAACCGTCCTGCCAAAGCGGCCTCGATCTTCGCCGCCGCGATACAGGCCTGACCTGCCCGAGGGCTTGCTCCGTAGCGGACATAGCGCTTCACTTCCTCGGTCGCATAGGGCGACTCGGGGTGGGTTGCCATCACCAATCGCACAGCGCGTTGTCGGATGGTAGGAGTCAGCGGAAGCGAGCTGGCGACTTGCCTCATTTCCAACAACTCCTCCCCGGAGATGGCCGCTTCGATGGGCATCTTTCCTCCGCCAGTCGTCAGTTCCAAAATCCGGGAAAAATCCTCTTCGCCGGGATAGGGGACAAGAAGCTGGAAAAAGAAGCGGTCCATCTGTGCTTCAGGCAGCGGATACGTGCCCTCCATCTCAAGGGGGTTCTGCGTGGCGAGGACAAAAAACGGCTGGTCAAGTTGACGCGTCTCGCCGCCTACCGTCACGTGGCCCTCTTGCATGGCCTCAAGCAAGGCGGACTGAGTTTTCGGTGTGGCACGGTTGATTTCATCGCCGAGGAGGACGTTGCAGAAGACCGGACCGGGCTCGAAGTGAAAGCGGTGTTGTCCCTTGCCATCATCAACCAGCAGGGTCGTTCCAAGCAGGTCGGAGGGCATAAGGTCGGGCGTGAACTGCACACGCTGAAACTTCAGATGAAGAGCCGAGGCGATGGTCTTCACGAGCAGAGTCTTGCCCAGACCCGGCACTCCCTCGAGCAGCACATGGCCGCCCGCCACCATGGCGATGAGAGCATGTCGGACGATCGGCTCCTGACCGATGACGGCTTGCTGGATGGTGGACTGTAGCAACTGAAAGCGTTGCTGAAATTCGGCCACCTGGGATTCCAGGAGCTCGGAGGATGGAGATTCGGTCATGGGTTTGCGGATTGGGAAGTAGGACGGATGCGCTCGAAGTAACGACGGATGACCCGGCGATGCGCGAGGGGGAGATTCTCATCTTCGACGGCTTTCTGAGACAGCTCCACGTATTCGGAAAAGGCCACTGGCTGAGCGGTCTGCGAAACGACTCCACCACCCGATGATGCCGACGTTGTCTTGATCTCAGACTCTCCCTCTCCCATCTGCACCGTCGCCTGGGCGGCGACCGCCGGATCCAAAAGAGTCGTTTGCTCGCCAATGGGGTCGGCTCCGGCAGAGGAGCCTGCATTCTTCCCCCTGCAGGCCATGCCGATGGGGGAATTGCAGAGAGAAGGAATGGGATTACCTTCCTTGCAGCCTTCCTGCAGGCGGCGGCGCAAGGCGGCAATCTGCTGCATGCCGAGTTTTGCGGCATTGCAGCTACTCTGGCACATGGACTCCTGAGCGAGGAGGTTCTTCAGCTGATTGACCGATTTCTTCAGCTCCTGATTCGGGACTGAACGGCGGCCCTGCCCGGCATTCTGACAAAATTGCTGGAGAGCATCGGAAAGGTCGGAGGCTCCCCGCTGGCTGGCCGCTTGTGATTCCCGGGCCAAGTTTTCCGCAGTAGCTTCCCCGCGATTCAGGGCACTGCTCCCATTGGGATTCTTGTCGAGTGATTGGCTGGCTTTTCCGGCCTCCTCTGTGGCACGAGCAAAGTCCTGATTCCGGATGGCGGCACCAAGGGCGCTAAGCCCCTCGAAAGACTCCAGAGCCTCGGCAATATTGGCCGACTGGAGAGCCATGCTCTGGCTATTGAGAGAGGAGACCATGGCGGACATCTGTTGTTCGACACGATGGAGCTCAAGCAGGGCTTGCGTGGGATCGGGATTTCGCAAGGCCTCTCGGAGTTGAGCCGCCTCGGCGAAGATTTGCTTGAGAGCAGGATCCTCGGCGATCTCGGCAAATTGCTCCCAATCTTGCAAAAGCTCTTCAGCTTGCTCTAAACGCTCCTGACTCGCAGCGGCAATGGCCTCCAGTCGGGTGGTCTCCTGATGAAACTTCCACCAAGCCATGCTCCCCACTCCGAGGGACAGTACGAGGCATGCGGCGAAACTCCATTTTGAGATACGCGAGAGGCTGACAGGCCAGCGCGAAGAGAGCTCCCGAGTATCAATCCTCTCCATGGTGCGCTGCCAGCCGAGAGCCTGCCACCCTTCGGAGCTCTTCATCTCGGAAAGGCTCAAAAGATCGTCGGAAAGGCCGAGAACGGAGTCCGCTCGCTTAGCCAATGTCGAGACGGGAGGCTCGCGATGCAGGGTGAGGAAGATGGCTAGGCCGGCAATCATCCAGAGCAGGATGGCACCGCCACCCACGCCCATGATCCAGGAATAAGTGGACGGCCCGAAACAAAGAGCCAGCAAGCTGGCAAAAAGAGCCGCCGCGAGCAGAAAGAACAGCGGATGGCAAAGCCTGAGGGCACGCTCTACCTGCCAGCGTCTTTTAAGCTGCTCAAAAGCAGGAAGCTGAGAGGGGCTCATGGCAAATCTGAGTTATACAGCTAAGTGTCTGACGGTCAAGCTGACCACCAAGGAATAAAGGCATCTAAGGAAATTACGATTTAATCCAACGCCCTATAAATTGGAGTGCAAAAGAGAGAGGGAACGAGGGTTGAAGCTTCAGATGAGTTTTCGAGCGAGGAAGTGGCAGGGAAGAAGGTGACGAGGAGGGAGCATTTGTTTGTGGAGATGGAGGAAGTGGTGCTGTGGAGCGAAATGGTGGAGTTGATCGAGCCGTCTTATCCGAGGGGTGTTAGGAGTCATTCGTCGAGGAGCTATTTCTGGTCTTTTTCACGAATCGCCACCGTTTCATCACTGGCTCTTAAATTATGGATGGGCTGCCTTTTGAGCTTCCAAGGGTTGCTAATGTTTCCCGATTCGCTTGCTTGGTGGTGATCTCCGGGGACCTCTTTGATTTGGAACACCTCCGGTGCTGGTAAACTACGCACCTGCGCTCCATTGGCTGATGAATCACAGATGCAGCTTCCTGATTAATCCGTTCCCGTGCTCCGTCAATGGAATAGGCACAACGCCACGGTGGGTTTGATCGCGGCTTGAGTAGCAAGCCCGAAGTTAGCTGATTTCCGATGCACCCGAAGTACTTCAAGCAGCCTAGAGACGTTCGATGTGTGCGGTTGTATCCGCCAAGATTTTACGGAAGGCGATGAAAATTTCATTGACGATTCATCATATCATTGAATATTCAATGAATAGTTCATATGAGTTCCTCCACTACATCTGCTACCGTTGTTGATGTCGCTCGCAAGGCCGGTGTGTCTGTGGGGACGGTCAGTCGAGTTTTAAATGGCTATCGCAATGTCTCGGCGGCGAACTTGGAGCGGGTGCAGAAGGCGATGCAGGATCTGGGCTACGACAAATACAGGTCGCCGGAGCAGTTGGTGTCGCGTCGGAATGGCGTGCGCAGCCAGACGGGGAATATCGGGGTGATCTTTTCTGAGATGGGGTCAAGCTGGGCGGATCATCCGCTGGTGGCTGCCTACTCGATGGGAGTTGAGCAAGCGTGCCAAAAGAAGGGATTTCACGCCTTGATTGAATTTTCCGAGAAGGGGGATGAGCTGCCTCGCTGTGTTCGTGAAAATAAGGTGGATGCCCTGTTGATAAAGGGAACCCGAGGCTTGCCTGCTTATCTGGACGAATTGCCCAAAGGTCTGCCGACTGTCTGTGTGGGATTGAATGATCCGACCGCCAATATCCAGCAGGTGGCTCCCGACAATCGCGGGGCGGGGTGGGTAGCCGCTGACTATCTATGGGGTATCGGCCATCGTAGGATAGGTTTTGTCTGTCCCCAGCTTCGGCATCCCATGTTTTTGGCTCGGTTTCATGGATATGAGGCTTTTCTTCGTTCCCGACAGGGATTTGATCCGACTTTGTGCGCGGTGGATGATTCGCATGTATCCTTTGGAGTGCCGGAATTTCGTCCGCCCGATATGAGGGCGGCCGTGGAGAAGCTGCTGGAAGCACCAGGGGAACCGGTGACGGCAATCATCGCAGCTAATGACTGGATGGCGCATGGGGTCTATGCGGTCCTCGCCGAGGCGGGGAAGTCGATTCCTGATGATATCAGTGTCATGGCGTTTGATAATGCCATGGCCATCTGTACCAGTCTGCGTCCTCAGTTGACCAGTTACGCCATCCCTTTTGGAGAAGTGGCCTATGCGGCGGCCATGAAGGTGATCGAGAAAATTCAAAATCCCGAAGTGCTGTGGAATCATTCTCTGCATCTCGTTCGTGGAACACTCGTGGAACGTGAGTCAGTCAAGCCGCTGACCTTGCTTTCCGAAGATATGGCGGAAGCCTCCTAGTAGAAACCTCCTCTCCAAATCATCTCTTACTCCCATTTCCTTCACGCCTTGAGGCCGCCCAATCGGCACCAAGGGTGATAGGCCCCCACTTTTCCGAACAACCTCAATCCCCCCCACTAAACATACCTGCACCTCTGAGCGCACGATCTCCCATGAACTCAAAATCCTACCCTCATTTGCTCAAACGACTATCCGTCGTCGCAGCGTCACTGTGTTTCGTTGCCATCTCCCAGACGCATGCTGCAGTAGTCGTCTTTGATGAGACTTTTAATTACCCGAATACGGCGGCTTTGCAGGCTGCCTGGACGAATGTCAACGGCACCGGGCTCGCGTTGGGGACTAATAGTTTCATTACGACGCAACCCTATGCCACGACCGGCAATGGACTGAACTCCCGCAGCCTCAGTGAAACCGTGACGGAGAGTTGGACGCTTTCCTTTGACGTATTGCAGAACGGTACGGCTCAACGGGGCACGTGGGTGGGGCTGTTTAATGCTGCGGGAACCCAAGGATATGGTGTCCTGTGGGATACTACGGCGAACACAACGACCAATCCCAATGGGCAGGTGTCCATCCGCAAGTTTAACCTTTCCAGCGCCATCTCTTCTTGGGGTGAAAATGGGACGGCCATTACCTCCGCGGCGAATCCTGGTCATTCCATTCAGGCTGTGGCTCCCATGGCGGATTTTGTTTTCTCTTGGAACAAAGTTACGGGAGCTTTGAGCTTGTCGGTTGATGGAACGGCCATCCTTTCTGTGATCGACACGAGCTTTTCATCCTTCTCCCAGATTTACGTCAAAGGGAATCAGCTTCAGTACTATGACAACATCAGCGTGACTGCGGTTCCTGAACCCTCGGTGGCATCCCTGCTGGTAGGCGTGTTCGTAGTGGGAATCGGTGGTCGCCTGATGCGGCGCAAAGCGGGTGGAAGGTCGGCCCGCTAACTCCTCGACGATCATGAAGAGCTTTTTCCCCTCCACGACCATTCCGTTGCTGATGGCGGTCACTTGGCTGACCAGTTCTCTGCGGGCTGAGGATGTGCTGCTTGATCCGATGGATTATGCCGATGTGACCATTTTCAAAGAAAGCTGGGGAGCGATGGAAGCGCGGGGAGATTTTGCCGAGATCCGGACGAGCGATCCGGAAACCCCGCACGCTCCGTATCTCTTTTTGCGAAACTCGCTTATCCAACGCAATCTGGATCGGGCTCTCCAAAAGGAAGACTGGACGCTCAAATTCAAGGTGCTTCATTCCGCCCCGATGCGAGGAGTCTGGGTGGGCCTCTTCAATGATTCGGGCTCGGAGGGATACGCGGTTTTGTGGGACTCCGGGAATTCCGGGGAAGGTTCTAACGGGAGTGTCTCAATTCGGAAATTTGATGCTGCCGAGCCCTTGGCTGAGTGGAGTCAGACAGGCGTTGCCATCGCGCCAGCCGTCAAAGGAGTCCATTCCATTATGGAGCCTCCCTTTGCGGAACTGGAGCTTTCCTGGAAGCAGGAGAGCGGCTTGCTGACGGTGGTCATGGACGGCATCGAACTGCAAAGCGTCGCCACCCCCTCTCTGGATCAGGTTTCCCAAGTCATTGTCCGTGGGAATTGGCAGTCCTTGGATGATATCCAAGTTTCCACGCCGTAATTTTATTTTGCTCGTGAATGTTCTTCCCAGAATAGCGGCACTGTCGCTTGCCCTCGTCATGACAACGTCTGCGTCGTTGCCTGCAGAGAACGTATCCCTGGCAAATTTTGCCGACTCGGATACATGGCTGGGAGAGGCTGCAAACGGATTGGCATGGACTCCCGTCGGGAATGGGGTGGAGCTAACGGTGACGCGTGCTTCCGAAGAGAAAAGTTCCCGTCCTTCTGATCAAGATCGGGGCATCTACAATCCCACAGGGGGAGGGGCAAAATCTGGCCGTGAAGCCGTGTTGCGGCTCAAGCGCCGGCCGATTGTTCCTGCGGGAACTCAGAGAGCAGGGATCTGGCTCTTTGTCGAACGACCCATCTCTGTGCAAGGCTTCTGGCTGCTTTTTGCCGATGCTGCAGGGCAGAATTTCGAATATGCCCTGCCAAATCCGCAGAGCTGGCAGAAGGGCTGGCAGTATTTTGATACGTTCCCCTTTGATGCAAACGAGCGGGGAAAATTGCACCCTCAGGTGGGACGATTGATTGGGGGGGAATCGGCCTTGCCCAAGCTACCTCTGAAATTTTCCGGCGTGCGGGTGCTCGTCCCAGAGAACGCCGAGGGGAAGTGGATCTTGGGACAGGTGGAAGCCGATGCCCATCATCTGGCGAGTACGGATTTCCACTGGGGACTGAATATTCCGGGTGCCACCTATCATTCCACCCAGACGTTATTGCGTTCCGGGGAGGCTCCTTATCTGCTGGCTGGACAGATCCTGCCCGAGGGAGGCCAGACCGACCTTACCTGGGAAATCCGATCCGGGTATCAAGGGGCGGTGATTGCTCATGGGTACAAGGAGTTATCATTCGCTCGCGGGGACTCGGTGGCGATGAGCGAGCGCATTCCTCTCGGGGAACTGCCGGAGGGATCTTATGAAATCATCCTTACCCAGCGTTATCCTGACAAGGAACTGATCCAGAATCGTCTCGACCTGAGTGTGTTGAAATCACCTGTGAAGGGCAGTGTGCAGGAAAAAGTCCCTTTCACGGCAGAAGTGGGGACGCCACTCCAGATTCCCTCTCCGTACTGGCGGGAGGAAGCGGGGGTAAAGAAGTGGCATGTTGAGAATGAGCAGGGGCAGACCGTGGCTTCTGGAGACTTTACGACCACGCCTGTAACGTGGACTCCCACCGCATCAGGCCTCTATCGCTACATTGCCGAGCGCGAGGTCGATGGGAAGGTCGTGGATCGTGATACGCGTCTGCTGGGAGGGAAGACGGAGAAGAGCGCCCTGGGGTCTGCGGAGTTTTCCAATCGCGATCAGGTGCCTTCCGAAGCCGACCTGTTTGGCGAGGGGCGGAGCTATTTCACATGGTCCATGTATGAAAATCATCCGGATGCGCCCGAATACTGGGACTGGTGCAAGCAGTGGATTGCCGATGGCCGGAAGGCTGGCTTTGAATTGATCCGGTTGCGGGTGGATTGGGCGAAGATCGAGAAACTGCCCGGAGTCTTTGATTTCACCCTGACGGACCGCCTGATTGCCGAGGTCGCACGACAAGGAGGAATGGCGATTTTGGAATTGCGCTTTGAAGCGCCCGCATGGCTCCCCGTCAGTCATCAACTCGACAGCTACGGTCGGGCAGATATCTGGAATCATGATCGCCTGGGACGGATTCCTTCGGTATGGACGCCCGGCTTGCTTTCTTCGATCGAGGACTTCGTCCGTGCGACGGTGCTACGGTATCGGAATGACCCGACCGTGGCAGGGTATCATATTTGGGGACTCCCGGGTTCACTGGACTGGACGACGGTGGACAGACCTTACTGGGGCCAGCGTCTCGATTATTCTCCCGTTGCCATCGAGTCCTTCCAGGAATGGACGAAGCACAAGCACTCCAGTGTGCCCTTGGCTTCGCAGGACTGGAGTCAACCCGATCTCAGTCCGGGCTGGCAGGACTGGGTGGCTTTTCGCCGCCACGGCCTGGATACCTTCTTTCTCGATGCCGTCTTAAAGCCCTTGAGGGAACTGGATGACCGGCGCTCAGTTGTCGCTTACTTCGGGCTGGACTATGCTTCGCCTGAGATCGCCGATTCGGCGCGCACCCTCAACTGGCGCCGCCACACCGGCGGTTCGGAGCTTTACTATCAAACCCCGCTCAAGGCGAATATGGCTCTATCCGACACGGGAAAGACCTGGCCGCAGGAGGTCCATCTCCTGACCCCACTGCCAGCGGGATTGGAGCTCGCCACCTTTAACATCAGCTCCGCCGGAGGAGATGCCTTTCATTGGAACTACTACTGGCGAAACAATATCCCCGTCGGTAAGTGGACCGCGGAGCGCGAAGAGGGACTCAAGGAATGGCAGACTCTCTGGCGTCCTTTGTGGGAGGAACTCCGCGATGCCGTGCCAGCCGATGCCCCCGATGTGGCGGGACTCATGACCTGGAGTACCATGCATTATGGACTGCGCACGTTCTTCCCGCTCAGGCTGGGGGATTATGTCACGCCCACCGCCGCTGCGGCCTATCGCGATGGCTTATGGCCCGACTGGTTCACGGAGAATGCCCGGCTGGACGATTTGGCAAAGTACAAGCTCATCATTATCCCCTCCGGAGCGGCTCAAGTTCTGCCGGCCCGTGTGGCGGATGCGCTTGCCGCTTACGTGGAAAAGGGAGGTCGACTCGTGCTCTTCCCTGACTCTGGCAAGTGGATCGTGGAGGAGAATGGAGCTTCCGGAGGTCTCCTCAACCGTGTGGGTGGGAAAGGAAAAATCCGCGCCTCCCGTGATCCTGCTGCGGTTTTGGATAGCGGGAATAGTGGCCTTCCGGCATCCGGAGAAGTATCGCCGCTCCCGATAAAGCCCGTGGATAAATCTTCGCTCCTCACGCCAAAAATCTCGGTGAGCCTGAAGCCGGGATTGGACCTGGATGATAAGGACTCCACAGTGGAAGCCCGTTTTCCTGACGGCGCCCCGGCCATTCTCCGATGGAATTACGGAAAGGGCGAAGTCCTCTTGCTGGGTGGTACTCCGGAATGGGCGCAGTCTTCCGGGTTGCTCAGGGATATTTATCACTGGGCCGGCGGCAAGCGCTCCATCACCACAAATCGTCCGGATGTGCAGGCCAATCACCTGCGGAAAGGAGACACTCACTACATCATCCTGCATCGCTTGACGGATTCCTTTCGGCCTCAGCCGCCTGTCCTCGACCGCACGCAGTTACACGCTCTCCCCTCCATCTCCGCTCTCTGGAGCTTGCCCGAGCTGGCGGATGGGAAGTGGACGCTGGAGGAAATCTCGACCGATGGCCGCAAGTCCTCCGTCGTCGACGCCAGGCAACTTGCCGAGGGCATGCCGACGGATCTCTTCCTGGCCCAAACCAAAGTTTTCAAGCTGACGCCAGTTGCTACCCCTCCCCAGACACAATGAACAACATAGCCTCCTTTCGTCGTGGATTTACCGTGGTGGAAGTTGCAGTCGTCATTACGGTGACTTTGCTCATGGCCGCGCTTCTGGTGCCGTTTTTTTCCAAGGCCAAGGACCGGACCGGACTCGTTGGCACCTCCGCAAACCTGCAAAAGATCGTGAGTGCTTTCAATTTGTACGCTGCTGACAATGGTGGGCAGTACCCGCCAGTGGGGACTGACGTGACGCGGATGCAAAAAGCCTGGGACGGTCGCTATCTGGACAACGAGAAGGTATTCATCAACCCCATCAACCAGGCCAAGGGCACTGCAGTCGGCTCGATCTATCTCGGGGGTGGCAAATGGGTGCCGTGCTACTTCAGTGCCAACGAGCGCATTTTTACAAACTGGACGATGACGGGTGGTGCGGTTCTCACACCCCTGCGCGTCACGGATGCCCCAAATGTGCCCATCATCTGGGACCAGCGAGCAGACCGCCTGTGGACGGGCAACTATGTGACTTTGCCTAACGGAAAGGCCGGAGGATTATTCGCCTATCCAGATGGCTCGGTGTTGCTGCTGGGGCAGGGCTCCTCGGTCATTCGGAGCAAGTAAATGACTGCCAGTGCCGCGACTTTTTTTTAAATATCATGATTAATTCAGTGTCTTCTCTATCACCCTCCTCGTTTCAGGTGCGAACCCACAAAGTTCCTTTCAGTTGTCGGGGATCGTGGATGTGTTTTTTCCGAAAGAATCCCGGGCTGGCTGGTGGACTGGCTGTCGCTCCCCTGGCTCTGCGTGTCTTGTCGGGCGTGCTCTGGGAGCCGTCGGAGTTTTTTCAACTCGATCTGGAATCCGCTGGCGAATCCGTCTTGTGGAACGAAGAAATCCGCCCCGAGTGTCTGACCCTGACCACCGCAAAAGGCGTGGTCAGAATCGCCTTTCAGGATGCGGAGACGGTTCGTATCCAGGTGCAAGGAGTCGATCTGCGCCTGGATCTCTGTCGGAGCGTGCCCTATCAACTTGGCAAAAGCTGGAGAGTGCCGGCTGGCTCCCATGGGTGGCTGATCGTCTCTCCTCTCACGGGCAAGTTAACCAAGGACCGACATGCTGAGCGACTTTCTTTCCGTCTGCATGGAGAGTCTGAGACAGCCGAGTTACTGATCCATCGGACGACCGGAGGATGTCTTGCGCCAGATGCGGTGGGCACCTTCGAGGACTGCGTTACGAAACAGCGGCAGGACTTGGAAAACTGGATTCCCTCCCTCCCCGCAGGCAATGCCGAGTTCTCCGACCTCTTTTTCCGGGAAGCGGCAAATCTCTGGAATCTTTCCGTCGCTCCCCTTGGAAATGTCCGCCGGGAAATGGTGCTCGTGTCCAAGGGGTCATTAGTCGGCCTCTGGTCGTGGGACCATTGCTGGCACATGCTCGGGACCGCGCCCATGGAGCCGGTGGTGGCGTGGAATACCTACATGGCGATGTTTGACCATCAGGACAAGAGCGGTTGCCTGCCTGATGTGCTGTGTGCGAATCAGGTCTATTGGGCAAAGGTGAAGCCGCCCGTACATGGCTGGATTCTGAGCCTGCTGGAAGCCCGCCATGCATGGTATGGAGACGAACATCGCAGGGAAGTCTATGAACCCCTCTCGCGCTGGACCAAATACTGGCTCTCCGAGCGTGATGATGACGGAGACGGAGTGCCGAGCTACCTCCATGGCATGGATAGCGGCTGGGACAATGCCACGGTCTTCGATGCAGGCGTTCCCCTGGAAAGTCCCGATCTGGCAACCTGGCTCATCCTCCAGCAGGAAGAGCTGGCTAAAATAGCGCATTCCCTCGGGCGTCATGAGGAGGCGGAGAGGTGGGAGACTGGAGCGAAGCGTCTGCTGGAGTCTCTCCTTGAGCACTTCTGGACGGGAGAGCGGTTCGTCGCCAGGCTCAGCGGGTCTCATCAGACGGTCGAGTCGGATAGCCTCATTCTGCACATCCCCGCTTTGCTGGGAACGCGTCTACCCGAGAAAGCCCGCCAGTGGTGCCTGCAAGGGTTGCTGGATGAAAAGCAGTTTCTCGCGGAGGGAGGAATCCGGAGCGAGTCTCTGGCCAGCCCGAAATTTGAGCCGGACGGCTACTGGCGAGGAGCGGTCTGGCCGGTAACGGTTTTCATTTTCGTGGAGGCTCTCCGTGCCAATGGCCTGACGGACGATGCCGCCTTTCTAGAGCGGCATTATCTCAAGCATATTGCCAAGGCGGGCAACTTTGAGAACTACCGGGGGGACAACGGAGTTGGAGTGCGCGACACCGCGATGGGCTGGACCTCCAGTTGTGTGTCCTGGTTTCTCAATCCTCAACCGAAGGCAAAGGCGGCAAAATGAGTACGCCCACTCTCACTTATCCACGACTCGAAGTCTCTCCGGAGGAAGTCTTCACCCAGGAGACATTTGAGAAGTTAACGGCCTATCTCTTTTCCTGGCAGCAGGCACCCGGTGCACTCGGAGGACTCCACCTCCACCCTTGCTGGAGTGAGACCTCGTCCTTGACCCGGCGTTATCACGGGCAGACGGCCTGCTTCTCTTCCTTCCTGATCGATGGAGTCTTGAGACTCCATGAGGTCACCAAGGATCGGCGCTGGGAAAAAATGGCCCACCAGATCGCGGAGAATTTGCTTTTTCTCCAAGCCCCGGAAGGCGGTTTCATTCATGCCTCAGCAGAGTTCGAGCCGACCTATACCTGCCAGGAGACCTGCCCGATTCATCAGTTCCTGCCCATCCAGGCCCTCCTGCGCTATGCAGAGTGGGACGGAGCCCGCACCGAGCTGCGAGAGGAAGTCCGGCAGGCCATCGACCGGCACTGGCATTGGTTCCAGGGCGAATGGTGGATGCGAGGCAATGGCTGGCAGCATCCTTTGCCGCTTCCAGGGTGGTGCGGAGTGACGAATCAGGATCTTGTCGTCGTGGCGGCCCTGGCCTGGTACGGCCGCGTCTTCGGGGACAACTCTCGATATGATCAATACGGGAAGCCGGTTCTCGATGCTTACCTGAGCCCCGCCTATTATCATGAGACGCTGGGACTCTTTGAGAGAGGAGATAAACCCAACTTCGTCGAGCGCACCAATTACTATGACCTCATCCTCGATGCGATGGAAATCATCCACGCATGCACCGGAGATGAGCGGCTTCCCCATGTGATGGAAAACGTCATCCTCGCTTTCGAAGGAGCGACTTTCCAGACACCTGATGAACTCGTGCATTTGGCATGGGGTGCCGAGACCGACCCAGTGGACAAAACCCGCATTTGCGGCTGGATCAGGGAGCAAATCGTCATGGCCGCGTATCCCTCTCATCTGGTGCATCTCCGGAGATTTCTTCAGCGGAACGACTCCGCCGTCATTCAGTCACTGACAGACGGACTCGAGAAAACCTTGGCAGCCTATACCTATGTCGATGGCACCATCCCGGGATCTCTGGGCAAGGCCCCCTTGCTATCGATCGTCCCCGGAAGCGATGTGCTGAGGTTTTGGGTCTTCCTGATTCACTATCTCGGAAAGTCGGTCAAATCACCCACCCGCAAAGAATCCGTGCCCGTTATCCGCAGGGCTGGCTCTCTCGAGTGGGCGACGAATCAGCGCCTGTGGCGGATTTGTGATGGAGGTATCCGCCAGTTTGGAGGACTGAAAAATAACCCCGGTGCCATATCCGTCGGCCCCGAGGAAGCCCTTCCCGGAGCCGATTTTTCCACGCTTCAACACGCGGAATATCTGGAAATCCTGCGAGAAGCCTGATCCTCATGAGAGGTAAAGATATGTGGTAGGTTGCGGGCCGGATAGCTGACGCTTTGTCTTAGGAAAACGAAAAAGCCGCAGATGCTCGCAGCTATGACTAGACGGTCGCTTACTCCTGGAGTTTGTCGGCGATGGCTTGCGAAATAGTTTCATATCCTTTCCGATCGAGGTGCGAGTCTGTCTGACGACCGCCATCAAAGAGTTTGTCGTCCACCATTTTTTGATAGGGCACAAGTTGCTCCAGATTGATCACTCCGGCATTGGGCAGGGTGGCGGCCAGTTCGCGTGTAGCTTGGCGGTAGGATAGAAGTCGGGAGTCGTCGGGGTCGCTGACCGTATGGCTGGGCATGAAAACGAAGAATAGACTGCCCACCTCGCCGCCGGCCTTGGTCCAGGCATTCTGTAAAACATCCATGATGCCTTGCAGATTATCCGCGTAGCCTGCACCGGTGGAGCTGTCCTGTCCGGCTGCGGGTCCGGCGCTGGGTTGGCGTTCGTTGCGATCATTCAGGCCCGACTGAATTATGACGATGCAGGTCTTGTGGCCGTTGAGTTGGTTGCGGATTTCAGCGAAGTATTCGCCCAGCTTTTCCGGCCCCTGTTCTCGAAAAGTGCCGAGCATGTCTGCCAGGGACTGACCTCCGACGGCATAGAGTGTTTGGTAAGATAGGCCAGCTTGCTTATCGGTATTCTCGCAACTCGCCGAGGCGGCCAGGAAGGCTCCCTCAATCGGCGTATTCACGGGAGATGGCATGAACTGAAGTGGAAAATCTCGCTCAGCATCGGCCGGGACATCCAGCGTTGTGGAAGCAAGCTTCTGAGTCTGCCCCACAGGCACAATGCGCTCAGCAGCAGATTCAATCACTGTCCAAGGCACGCTATCCCTCCGAATGGTAGGTTTGAAGTTGCCTGCCTCTCCGGTAAATACGCCATACTTCATGTGAAAGCGCAGGTTTCCTTTTACATCAAGAGGGTGATCGGCGGGAACAATCAGCAAACCATTCTTCCAACTAACCGAAGCGCTTTGACCAGCCGGAATGTACCAGTAGGATAGCAGTCGGGAGGCAAGCTCCTCGGGAGCGGAAGGGGGCTCGGGTTCTCCCTTCTCCTTCCATTGACGGTAGAGCGAGAGGCCTGATCCGTAGCAGCCAAAAACTTTGTAGAGAGCTTGAGGCATATAGTGCGAATAACCATGGCCTCCGAAACGTTGGTTTGAGTCGCCGATGCCAATGACTGCCACACGTTCGGTTTTGGCGAGGGCGAACCAATCCTTGATTTTGGCATCCACGGCTGGAGTATCGCCAGCGTTTGCCGTGAGAAGGGTGGCGCCGAGAAGACTGGCGAGGATAAGTCTGGTAATGGAGGGGGAGGGCTTGTGTGGCATGATTATTTACGCGGTTGCAGGGCTTTGAGAGTGCTCTCTTCTGCCAAAAGGCGGGTCATGGCTCTCTGGAAGTTGGCGGGAAGAACAACGTCGCCACCGAAGGATTTTACGGGGGAGAAATCGTAGGTGACTTCGCCGATTTGGACCCGTAGCGGATAGAGATCAGAAGCTCTGATCCATGCGGTGAGTTCCTGTCCGGCGGTTGCCGCTGAAAGATGGTGTTTTTTACATTCCACCTCGCCGAGCTTATCCATGCCGGCGAAGTTTTTTTCGCTGATCCATGCTGTGGCGGGAAAGGAAGGCACTCGCAAAGAATCGTAGATGCCATTTTCCAAATCATTGGCGGGAATGCCAAACACGGCGATCTCCTCGGAGTTGTCATACTTCTGGAGGAGGTGATTACCCACCACATAGAATAGGTGTTTGCTACCATCGGAGAAATCGATTTCTCCCTGCTGCTGGCCATTCTTGCCCACCTTGCGCTCCATGCGCACGGGGAGAGCAGGTTTGCGGGTGGGTTCGGCCTCCTCCTTCACGACGCGCTCTTGAGGGTGGGTGATATCCACGGACCATTGACTTCCTTGAGGAGGACTCATCACAAGTGCAGTGGGCTGTGCCTGCAGAAGTGTGGCCGCCAGACAGAAAAAACCGATTAATAGTGGGTGGACCTTATTCATTTATGGATTCCAATTGGCGATCAATGGTCTTGGCGGTGAATCGATCAATAGCGATCGATAGCCAGTAGCGCTGTTCTCCCTCCACAAGGAAATCGCTTTCGCCCGTCGTGGTTCCGATGAATCGGCCATTTTGGGCAATGACATCGATGAGCAGGTTCCAGGTGCGCGTCTGAGTGGGGCCCGCAAGGGCGCGAACAATGGCTTCTCGTCGGAACTTCAAAGGGTTGAGGGTGGTGGGGAAAGCCGTCGTTAATTCCGGAGAGGACATGAACTTGGACAGTGCCGAGATATTGCCAGGCATGCGAGGGGAGGGGGTGCCTGTAGTGAAGGCGAAGTTAGCAAAAGCTGACGAGATCGTATCGACATTGGAGAGCGGAGTGGTGCCATCCGCATTTTGCGAAATCTGATCCAAAAGGGCTTCTCGGATAGTCTGATGAGGGGTGTTAAGGTTCACATTGCCCGCGATGGTCGCAGGCTGGTCGTAAAGGGAAAACAGCTCCATCAGGACATTGTCAGCACTGGTTTCATCAAAAAAGCTCAGAGTCTTCCAAGGGGTATCGCGGAAGACATAGCCCAGTTCGGCCACGGATTGGTAAGGTCGCTGGAGCAGCATGGGGCGACTGGCGTGAGTGGTATTGAGCGAAGTACCCGTGGTCTGCCGGTAAGGATTGGCTGCATTTCCGAGCCAGCCGTCAGCGGGGCGGAAAGTGCCGTCCTTGTCCGGAGTATTGGTATAGTTGCCGGCCGCATCGCGGCTTTTCCCGCCCTGAGGCCAGAGGCCGGTATAGACAGGCGTCGTCGTTTTATTTTCATTCCAGTCCAAAGGATCTCCTTTGATAAGGCGGTCGCTAGTGCCACTGAGAGGGGGAAGATTCGAAATGGAGGGATAACCTGAAAGGCCTGGGCCGAAGCGACTCGTGCGCGGATCCCAGAGCACGGCGCGAGCGCCAGTAACCTGAGAAAGCGCGATCTTGTCCGTACGTTGATCAAATCCCGGAGGCGTCGTAACTGCACTCCAGCTTCCAGCTCCGGAAATGCCGGTGCTAAGGGGAAGCGCATCATTTCCCGATAGGGTGGCGTAGGTCTTCATCTGGCCGCCTGGCGTTTTGTATTGTAGTCGCACCATCAAGTTGTCCACCCAGATACGATGCTGAGAGGAATGTGTGCTCCCGGTATCAGGGGCTTTGATTGGCAGTGAGTCGAATTCAGAGCCGTAAGAAAAAATTAAAAACCCTTGTACATCGGTATCCGCTGCGGCCGCATAAGGGATCAACTTACCGAGACGGCTGTTCTCGTTGGTATTTTTCATGGGGCGAGGGCCGGAGCGAAAATCTTCAAAACCAAGCTGTGCTCCCTGAAGGTCCGAAGATTGCGATGGGATCGTGATAGCTGGCAGGCTGGCAAGAGACTTTGTCATGACCTTGAGCATTTGGCTGTTATTGTCATCAATTCTGGTAAGAACTCCGCTGGAGATGCTTGCGGTGACCAGAGCGGGCGATGAAGTGGGCAGATTGGGCGAGGCGCGATGCGGATTGATAAAGAGAGGACTCCAGAAGATGTCGGCATCAATCACCTTGGGGCTGGCGGGATTCGAAAGATCATATCGTTGCAATCCCGACATCCAGAGAGAATGAAAATAAGGAAGGTCCTCAATGCCTGCGATTTCGATATCCAAGCCTCCGAAATCCATGGCAATCCGGGTGGGATAGTTATCCCGATCACCGGCATCTATGATATTGGCACCAATTTTGAGAATATGTAGATCCGCATTGGCATCATAAGTTTGATTCCCGCTCTTGGCCATGGTCCGCCTCTGAGCCGAGGTGCCGATGGAGTCAGCCAGGATGCCGGACTTCAGGAGCTCAAAGAAATTGGGCTCTCGATTTGCGGCGGTCACTTGGTCCAGTGTTGAGATCGCCGCACGCAGAGTCGTATCACTACCGACGTAGTCCCACCGTTCCTCGGAGGTGTTCCATCTCAGGCCAAATGTAGCTTGGATGGCCTCGGCAGAAATACCTGGTGCCGGTCCCTCCGGAGTCAACCAAGCGAGGCGTGCGAGTGAGAATCGTCTCTGAAGCAAAGGGTCGCCGGCTTGCACATCATAAGGGCTGGCTATCCCTTCGTCGTTGTAATGAGACAGGGTACCACTGGCGGCGAAACGCACTCCGCTGAAGTTTGGATTCTCGACTGTGGGCGAAGTGAAGAGTGGTGTCGGAGCATTGAGGGTACGGGAAAAGTGAGTGAGATACGGCAGGATCTTTACGAGGTTAGGATTCTGCGTGCGTGCATATCTCAGGAGATCCTGTCGCCCGACAAAGAAGTTGTTGGTAAAGGAGTTTCCCGAGGAGGGGCTTGTAGCCTGGGTCGAGAGGTTGCCTGCCTTTGCGAAAGTCTCCACATTGTCCAGCCAGCTGGCCGCGTTGGCCGAAGCCGTGGCGTTGCGAAAAGTCATGAGGTCGTTTATGTCCTCCGGCGTTACTTCCGCAGAAAGGCGCAAAAGATTGGCTCCCGAGGGGCTGCTCTTTATTTGTGACACTTGGGCTACCGTCAGGACCTTGGGATACCCCGCAGTATTTGCGTTGAGAAGCCCGCCGATGTCATAAACATGATAGGCAAAGCGTCCGATGGCCTCTGTTGTCGGTATTGCGCTGATACCATCTGGGGTGACATATATCCAGTGGGCGACCTGTTTGTCGGACTGAAAACCCGAGCCAACAAGTAATTGAGGGACGTTCCACCGAGAGGGGGAGATGAGTCGCCCATCTTTGGAGGCCGACGCGGTGGAGTGTTCTGAAGCGTTGGAATCCGCCGAGGGCACACTTTGGCGAAGCAGATTGAGATAGCTGGCATCCGTAGGTGAAATTCCGGCGGACAGTAATCGCTGAGGAATCAGATCGGTTGTCGCTATCGGCAGGTAAAGCGAGATACCACTTACCGAGTCTTTGGTAGAGTGATCCGACTTGGTGATTTCTGCCAGGAAAAGGCTCGCTCCATAGTCTAGGGCGGAGCGAGCCAGCGTATCCGCTTTGGCGCGATGAGCGCGGCTCGCTTCGATGCGACGATTGGCTGTGGCATGGCTGAAGAATGCCATCACAGCCACCGTCAGCAAAACGACCAAAGCCAAGGTGACGATGAGGGTAATGCCCCGTCGGGAGGAAGAGCGCAAATGTGAAAACCGAGTCAGGCGATGCATGGCTATTTCAACAAATAGGTTCTTTGATCAAGGCGGAGTGCCCTGAGCGCGGACTGGGGAGCTGCCTGGATCGCCCCCGCATCGAGAGCTCTGCTCCAAGCCTCCAACGGGGTCTCACCATTTCGAGGTGCAGGAAGTTCTCTACCGATATCGGACGTCTCGGCAAACTGCAGGCTCTGGCGATCCACGGCGGCTACGCCTACGATCAGGGAGCGTACGCGCTGATCAGCGGATCCTTGCAGGCGCAATCCGCGAAAAGGTTCAGGGATCGTCTGTCCGAGAATGCTGGTTTGCTTCCAATCTCCAGGTTGGGAAAGGTCGAGCACTCGTCCATCTTGCAGGACCACCACGGCTTCGAAGCGCAAGATACCCTGGGCCAATTCGATGATATCACTGGAGGTGATCGCTGTGAAAATGGCGCTGGGTAGTGCGCTCTCCGTCCAGGTGATCGGTGAAATACGCTTTATGAGTGTAGTGCCCTGTAGTTCATAGCAGACTGCGAGGAGGCGGACGGGCGAGCCTCCGGAGACATTCGGAGGCCTGCTGCGTGTGAGAAACAACAGTCGTGTGTTTGCGAGCGAGTCTTGGGCGACAAAGATGGAGAGGCCGTTTTCGATGACCACATTTGAGAGATCCGCTGCCAGGCCATCCAGAGCCTGTCGACTCAGCTGACTGGCTTCCAACTGCTGACGAGATGCGCGGGTGGCTTGTAGAGTGCTGCTCGAGATCTGCAGGAGGAGCACCAGCAACAGGGCCATGACAGCCATTGCCACCAGCAACTCCACCAGCGTGAATGCCTGCCTTCTCCACTGCTCTGCTCCCGGTGATACGTTCGCCATGATTAGGGCTCCGGCAGGAAGATAACCCAGGATGTCACCGAGCCCTGGGCATTGGTCCATAGATTTTTCCCTTGGCCGGCCCACTTGGCGGAGTTGGGCCAGGCGACGCTGACGAGGGCCGCCCCCGGTGAGGTCGATGTGGGCAGGGTCTTGATTTCCACCCGAGCCGCCAACCGCTGATCATTGGCAGCTGTAGTGGGAACTCCGCCGAGGGATAGGTTGCTAAGGAGGTTGGGACTTGTCCAGGAGAGGTTGGAGTAAACTCCGGTAATCTGGAACTGGCCTGCGGAATTTGTCCGGGCAGATCGCAGGCTGTTGGCAAGTTGCTCCAGACAATTGGCCGCACCCGCTTCCTCACGAGAGGACTTTATGGTCTGAAGTCCCACAGGCAAGAGGCCTACGAGCATCAGGACGCAGAAGGCCACGATGCCGATGGCAATGATCACCTCGGCGAGCGAGAACGCCCGCCCGCTGAAGATAAGCAAACGAGATGCCTTCATTCCAGGCGGAGGATGCGGGTGGTGCCGGTTGATCCGTTCAGGAAAATCGCTGCGTCATCAGCGCTGTCGGAGACGGTGCCCCCGCGAAGTTGGCGAAAGCTGATCTCCATAAGGGGATCATACCCTCCATCCAAGCCGGGAGAACCCGTTAACATGGCTTGTCCTCCGGGAGTGAAGGTGACGGTATGATCAGAAAAACCTGTGGGACCAACGGAAAAGGACACTCCGCTTGAGTTCTCGGCAATGCTGGCCGGCGAGCCGCCCACATAGAGGCGACGAGTATCAGTTTTCAGATTGCTCCAAGGGCTGAGAGCCACGTTTTTGATTTTCACAATCCGGGTCAGGGGTGTGAGATTGTTTGGAGATGTGTTGTCAGTTCCGTCGCGGGAACTCACGGCGGCCATCCACAGTTCCCGTCCCCCATTCACCTCGATGTTTTGAAATCCGACCCAGACATAGGTCTGGCGTGTAATGGCTTCCTCGCGGGCAAGTTCCAGCAGAGAGCTTACGTCATAAATCCCTTGGCTAACACTTTGAGCGCCGCCGATGGCATTGAAAGCAGGCATGGTAAAGCTAGCCAGTACACCCACGATTGTGATCGCAACCAGCAGTTCCAATACGGAAAAGCCCTTTTCCACTGAAGGGCTTTTTGACGGGAGAGGGGGGATATGAGGGGGCTTGGGGGCTCTCATGGTGTAGGGGGAAGCTGGTGGAAAATTTACACAATTCTCTTGCCAGCTCAAAGAGCGCTTACTTTATACCGATAAATCTATGGCAAACCAAAAGGAAATTGCGGCTCGCGCCGGATTGACTCAAGCCACCGTCTCCATGGCGCTACGCAATCATCCTGCGGTCAATGTCAGGACAAAGGAGCTTGTGCAGAAAATCGCCAAGGAGCTGGATTATCGGCCGAATCCCCTTGTTTCCTCTCTCATGATGCATATCCGGTCTGGGCGCCACTTGCGCGATCAGGGGACCCTGGCCATCGTGGCAGGCGGGGATGGCGACAAGATGCACGCGGAGGAATGGCTGGCTTCCGAAGTGTATGGCAGTCAGCTAAAGGGAGTTCGTGAGCGAGCTGAGCAACTCGGCTATCGTGTCGAGTGCTTCTTTGTTGAGCATTACGGATCGGGTGGACGTTTGGACCAAGTCCTGTATGCACGCGGCATCGTGGGCGTCCTGGTGATGCCCCCACAAAATTTGCCAAAGTCACCCATGCGATTGCGCTGGGAAAATTATGCCTATGCCGGAGTGGCGTATAGTTGGCCGGATCTTCCCGTGCATCGGGCGGCGGCCCATCATCGCCATAACATGGAGCTGGCCTTCCGAGAGTTGGTCAAACGCGGCTTTGAGCGCATCGGTCTGTGCCTGCCTCCCGGAGCCGTCGAGGGTGTCGATGCCAATTGGCTGCTGGGTTTTCTCCATTGGCAATGGAAGTTTCCTGGCAAACAACGCATTCCCTTGCTCGTCGCCGAGCACGAACCAAAAAGTTTTGCCAAATTTTCGCGTTGGTTTCATAAGCATTCTCCAGAAGTCATTGTTTGCCTGACAGGTCATGAGATCTCCTGGCTTGAGGAAATGGGCGTGCGCGTGCCGGAAGATGTCAGCTTGGTCTGTGTGAATCGTCCGAGAAATTCTTCTTTCTGTGGTGTTGATGAAAATCACGAAGAGGTCGGAGCGGCGGCCGCGGATTTGTTGATCCACCAGATTCAGAGCAACGAGCGTGGCTTTCCCCGCTTGCCCCGGCTGCTTCTGATCAAAGGCACTTGGACGGAAGGCCGAACTCTGCGCAGCTCTCGCCTAAAAAAGAGAAGATAGGTTTGTGGAGAATTCTTTAATTTTATCGGTATAGAATAAAGAGCTGTTGAGAAAATTGGTGGGGGAATCCTAGCTTTTAGGAGCATGAAAACTACCCCTCCCCCCTTTCCTTTGGTTTGCAGTCGATCTCTGCTATTGATCGCTGTAGGAATGATGTCACTTACGCAGCCCCTCCATGCGCAGTGGATGGGAGCTGGAGTAACTGGCGGTACAGGTGGAACGGATTTTAATACACCGTCCAATTGGGTGGCAGACGGCATCAACGGAAGTTTTACTCTCAATAGTGCGACCGCAGACATAGCTCTCTCCGGAAACGTTTCGGTTGGGTCTCTGGATTTCCGGTGGACCACCGGTGGAATTAATTTGTCCATAGGAGGAAGTGGTACGCTTTCCCTGGGCGGTGATATGTATCTGCCAAACGCGAGCGGTACCAATATTGTCACGATTGGCAGCGGTGTTACGCTGGACTTGGGCAGCTTCTCCTCTTCGCGAACATTCAATGACTCAACTACGGGGCGGGGGCAGCTCGTGGTAAATGGATTGATCACCGGAACGGCTACAGGCGGGGGCCAGATGGTCTTCGGAGGACATCAAAATTTCGTGGCGACTTTAAACAATACCGCGAACTCCTTCGACGCCCCCATTGTAATTGCAGGCGGCAATTTGAAGTTTACTTCCATTGGTAATGTGGGAGCAGGCGCATCCTCTTTGGGCAGCGCCGGTACCATCGCAAGCGGCACCATCACATTGCAGCGAAACGCAATCCTGAACTATGTGGGATCAACCAATCAAAGTTCCGACCGCGCTCTGGTCTTCAATCCGGGAGCTGGGCCAGTGGGGCTTTATCATGATGGAACCGGTGGAACTCTGACATATTCGAGCGATATAGCCCTGGGTGCTTACGCAGGTACCTTTAGAGTACGGGCCATGGAAGCTGGAGCAACCATCACCTTGCTCGGAAAAATATCCAACACCGCAGGCGGAGCGGCTATTTTGGACGCCAACTCAGGTGGAGGCGTTGGCACCGTGATCCTTCAGAATGTCGGCAACGATTACCTGGGAAAGACAACGGTGACGCGGGGAGTCCTCGAAGTGACCAAACTGGCCAATGGCGGAGTGGCCAGTTCCATCGGGGCCTCATCAAACTCGGCGGATAACCTCACCTTCGGCGAGTATGGAACTGGCCGGGGTACATTGCGCTACGTGGGTACCGGAGACAGTACGGATCGACTTTTCACCATGCCGCGTCTGGGTGCCATTATCGAATCATCCGGCACGGGAGCACTCCATTTTACCAATACGGGATTTGTTTCCACCGGCACCGGATATTCTGGTGTGGTGCATGATCTGACCCTGGGCGGCTCGAATACAGACCAAAACTCCTTTGCGTCCCTTTTGGCGGATCATGTTGTCAGTGGTGTGACCTCTTCGTCCCGAGTAAGCAAGACTGGCGCAGGCACGTGGAATCTCACGGGCTCTGCCAGTACCTATACGGGAGCAACCTTGGTGCAGGGAGGAGTTTTGGGAGTGGGCACGTTCGCTGATGGAGGAAGTGCCAGTTCTATCGGCGCCAGCTCAAACGCCGCTTCGAATCTGATAATCTATAACGGCGGTACCCTGCGCTACATCGGCACTGGGAATACTACGGATCGTTTGTTTCAAATTTCCAATACCTCCAGCCATGATCAGACCGCGACGCTGGACGCCTCAGGTACTGGAGCGATCTCCTTCACCAACACTGGAAATCTGACCTACGGTAGTCTCAATCAACGCAGAACCCTGATTCTGACCGGTACCAGCACGGCCAATAACACCCTGGCGGCTACCATTACCAACAACAACTCAGCCACGGGTGCGGTTTCCATTACCAAAGAGGGAGCTGGCAAATGGATTCTCACCGGAAGCAATACCTATACGGGGGCAACCCGCGTGAATGCAGGCACCTTGATCATCAATGGCAGCACGGATGCCGGATCGGCTGTCACCGTGGCTTCAGGAGCGACTCTGGGAGGATCTGGAGTGATTAATGGCACAGTGACCGTGAATGGCAGTTTGGCTCCCGGCAATAGTCTGGGCACCCTGACGATCAACAACACCGTGGCTTGGAACGGACTGGCTGGCCAGGCATGGAAGTTTGAGTTGGGTGCGGTGAGCGGGAACAGTGATTTTCTGTCGATCTCGGGCGGCTTCCAAAAGGGTACAGGCTCAAATTTCAGTTTTGACTTCCTTGGGACTGGGGTACTTGGAACCTTCGTCTTGGTCGAGTGGGGAGGCTCGACCTCTTTTCTGGCCTCGGATTTTACCTATGGCAATTTGGGGTCGGGATTGTCGGGCACCTTCTCCATCGTTGGGAACCAACTCCAAATGGAGGTCATCCCCGAGCCCTGTACCGGCCTGCTAGCTAGTCTCGGATTGAGCCTTTTGTTGTTTGGGCGGCGCTTTCGTTCGCAGAAGATCTGATCACCATCGAGTGTTGACTGTTATGAGAGCTTTTCTTTTTGCCGGTACGCTCGGGTTATTTCTTGCTCTTCCGTCTTGGGCGGAAGAGGACGGGAATTTATTGGAAAACGCGTCCTTTGAGGCTGGGGCCTGGCCGTCTCTGAAAAGTTCCGAAATTGATACTTCTGGAAAGAATGCGCACACCGGTCAATCTGCGATGCTCTTGTTTAATCAGGCGGGAAAGGACGATTGGTCTACCTTTCAAGCCAGAGTGAAGGATATCGAGCCGGGCCGCACTTATCGATTTGCTCTCTATGCCAAAGGCTCTGCGGGGATTCCTTGCAAGATGAAGATTCATTGGACTGTGCCTGGAGAGTCCGATGTGGTCAGCAAACTGGAGCGTAAGTTCGAGGGCGAGGATTTTGAGCTCTTTGAGATCATTACAGACGCTCCTGTCTCTGCCACCGATGCCAGGCTGTTTGTAGAAAATTGGACCACAGGAGCCGATGTCTGGATAGATGACCTCTATTTCGGGCCGGTAAACTGACAACGGTCTATGCCTTGTTCCATCCCCCCCTCTTATTTTGTCATGAAGTGTTTCTCCCGTCTCCTTTGTATCGTTGGTCTGCTGGGGACCGCGCCACTCTTGCGGTCCGCCGAGGCCTCGGTTGCACCCAATCTTCTCAGTAACGCATCCTTTGAAGATGGGGCCTGGACCGGGCACAAAAACATGCGCATTGATGAGTCTGGTCTTCATGCCGCCACGGGCCGCTCATCTCTCCATCTGAGCGATCCAGACGGAGACAAAGGCTCCGATTCCTTTCGAGTTTCCGTGCCGGATATTGTGCCGGGAGCACCGTATCGTCTGGCTCTGAAAGCCAAAGGTGCCGCCGGCCTGCCCTTGAAGTTGAAGATTCATTGGCAGGTGCACGGTCAGTCCGATGTGGTTGAGAAACTCGAGCGCCGATTGGTCGGCGAAGGATTTGAAGATTTTGTCATTGAGAACACTTCACCAGCCGGTGCCACCCAAGCCCGGCTCTACATCGAGAATTGGACTAAAGGGAGTGAAGTCTGGGTGGATGATCTTTTCTTTGGCACCACCGCCGCTCCCGTTCAGAAGGCCTCATCAAAGGTCTCCCTTTCCCCGTGGACGCCTCAAAAGGGATTGAAGATATCAGAATGGCTTTTCCAACCCGGAAACAAGGTGACTTCTGCACCTGACCCCCAACTTTGGGAACCGGTCAAAATACCTTTTACTTGGACGAATGGCGTTGGGCGTCTCATCAAGGAGCCGGAGCGTAAGCTCGCGACCTGGGCCACGGATGGTAAAGCTCTCAAGGCCCATGACAACGGTTGGTTTGAGCGCACTGTGGCCATCCCTACGGATTGGCAGGGACAACGCATATGGCTCAAATTTGATCAGGTGGATTGTGATGCCATGCTGTGGGTTAACGATGCGGAGCCCATCTATATCGAGGGACCCGAAGCCAGGATCGATCTGACCTCCTTGGTCAAGCCGGGTCACGAGGCCAAGCTGCGCGTCTGGGTGACTCGTTGGTGGGAAGGCATCCCCAAAACCATGAAAGCCGATCCGCTTCGTGAACAGGCCCTCTTGGACTCGGTCCGTCAGGATGTCGACAAGCTGGATGAGATTCGCACGGAAATCCCCGCAGGTTTGACAGGGTATGTTCATTTCGAAGTCCGCCCTCTGCGAGCTGAAGTCGAATCCATCTTTGCTCGCCCCTCCTGGCGTGAAAAATCTCTTTTTGCCGAAATCGATATTCGCAACACAGACGTGAAGGGGGCTCAGTTAAAGGTCGAAGTCCTCGATCCTTCCGGCAAAGGTGGCGATCTGCCCTCTCCCCTCCAGGTTCCTCTGGAAGTTACGGGGAGTGGAACTCAAAGCGTTCGCATACCTTGGGCCTCTCCGAGACTGTGGGAGCTTGGTGACGGATATCTCTACGCCTTGCGTGCTTCTGTGCTGGATTCCAAAGGCGAAGCGATTCACACGTCGGATTCCGTTCCCTTCGGCTTTCGTGAAATCTGGGTGGAGGGGCGAAACATCATGATGAATGGGCATCCCATCCATCTCTTTATCGCGCCGGCCATTTCTGTTCACTGGCCAAGTCTTCTGTTTTGGAAGGGGCTCGGTTTCAATGTCATGCAGTGGCATCCTCATCCGGGTTCATGGTTTGACCGGCGGGGTCGCCGATCCTTGATTATTAATCAGGCGGACGATCCCGGGATGCGGAGTATCCGTCCGGACGTTTTGGAGCAGGCTGATGCGGAGGGTTTTGGCCTTCTCATGCCGGCCCCGAATGCGACCAAGATCCGCGGAAGCCTGGATGATCCCCGCGCCCTGCAGGCCTATCAGCGTGAAACGGATTTATGGTTCAAACGCCTTCGTAATCACCCTTCCATCCTCATGTGGATGCCGTCGATGAATGCCGGCAGTGCCTCCCGCGATAATCCTATGCGCGTGGGGATGAATCCGGACTCCGGCACCATTCCCAAATGGTATGGCGCGGTGGACTCGACCATCAAGAAGCTGGATCCCACCCGACTTGTTTCGCACCACTGTGGCTTGGTTGGTGAGGTGGATTATCCGAATCAATACCTCAATTTCATGCCTTTGCAGGAGCGAATCGAATTCCCCTCACATTGGGCGGTCGAGGGGGATCGACCTTGGGGCGCGATTGAACACGGAGCCCCAGTTTACGAAGGTGATTATTTTAAGCCCTTTGGCGTCCCACTATACCCCCAGTGGCATGCGGTTTATTTCGGGGATCGTGCTTATGACAAGGAGACAGATGCCTATGTGAATCTCTTGGCGGAGTCGGCCGCCCGGAAGGCGGAGCATCATGGAAACCTGAACGGTTTGGAGCAGGCTCGCATGGGTGAAATGACGGCTCAGGATGAGTTTGAAAGACTTTTTACCAGAGAGACGCACCGATACTGGCGAGCATTCGGAGTGGCTGGCGGGTGGAAGCCGTGGAATTTCGGTAGCGGGTACGGAATCAATCCGGGGTACAAAAAAGGTTCTTTCAACTACGAAGACCTCTCCGAAGAAGAAGCCCGGGCTACGCTGAAAGCGGCACCCGAATGGGCAAATGCGACCTACCATGTCTATCGCGAAACCTTGCAGCCGCTGCTGGTTTTCCTGGGAGGGCCTACCTCCCGGATCACCGCGAAGGACCACATTTTTTACGGTGATGAGAAGTTTGAAAAAAGTCTGATTGCGATCTGGGATGGGACTAAGGAAAAGACCATCAAAGCGTCCTGGAAGCTGGAAAGTGGAGGGAAGGTCATAAAGCAAGGTGAGGAATCCCTGACCCTCCAGCCAGGGGAGATCATCAAAAAGCCTATCGAACTGCAGGCTCCCGACGTACAGGAGCGCACGGATGCTCAACTGACCCTGGTTGTTCGAGATGAGTCTGGTAAGGAATCGTCGGATACAATCGCCCTATCCTTCTGGCCCCGGGATCTGAATCAGATCGCCCTCAAATCGCAGTGGGCCATTTACGATCCCGTGGAGCGATCCGCCGCGTGGTTGAAATCGCTGGGCGTCGAACCCATCGAAGTAAAAGATAGGGATGCTCTCAAAGCTAGTGGAGCGGAGGTGTTGGTCCTCGGTCGGGAATCTTTGGCTGATGGCGCACCTTTTACCTTGGACGATATCAGAGGGGGCTTGCGGGTGCTTGTGCTGGAACAGAAACCTACCAGCCTGGAGGCTCTGGGACTTCGCGTTCAGGATATCGTTACGCGGTTGGCCTTTCCCCGAGACAAAGCCAGTGCCCTTCTATCAGGATTGCAGGAAAGTGATTTGGCAAACTGGAGGGGAGAGCCAGATTTGCTTCCTCTGACTTCTGAAGGAATGAAGAAATGGGCCCTGGCTCGGCCCCCGCATTGGGGCAATCAGGGAGCTGTTTCTTCTGTCGTTCTTGAGACTCCGCATGCTGGCGCTTTCACTCCTATCGTAGAGGCGGAATTTGGACTGAACTACAGCCCTCTTCTCGAATGGCGAGAGGGCCGTGGGGGGATCGTTTTCTCACAGTTGGATCTCACAGATCGGGTTGGCACTGATCCTGCCGCTACGCAGTTGGCCCGGAACTTGATTAGCACTCTCGACCAGCCATTCGTTCAATCTCAGGATCGCTCCGTCCGTTATTTCGGTTCCGATGTTGGCTGGGACTATCTGCAGAGGTTGGGTTTTTCGATCAGTCGCATCGACGGTAAAGACTTTGGCGTCCTTGATCCGGAACGAGACATTTTAGTGGTCGGTCCGGCTGGATGGTCACAACTCGCGACGGGCTTTGTGGCGGTGCAGAAATTTGTCACCGCAGGAGGGCGGGTTCTTGTGCTCGCGCAAAGCCAGGAGGACCTTGCCTCATTCCGTGCGCCTTTTGCGCTCTCGACTGAACCAGTCAAGCGTGCTCGAGTCGAAGTACAGGAGGCTCCGATCCTTCGCGGCATTGGAACTCCGTTGCTGCACTGGAATACCTTTTTAAGTCAGGACCGCTTTATCGAACCAGCGGGTGGGAATTCCGGTTCTACGATTCTGCTTGAGGGACTCGTTCTGGATCGTCAGGAGGGCAAGGGACAGTGGGTCTTTTCCCAGCTAGATTGGTCCCCTCTGGAAGAGGCGAATCGTCTCTTCGAACTTCCCCGTCGCAACGTCATGAAGTTCTACCGTCAGCTCCTGACCAATCTGGGAGCTCGGAACGAGCAAAACCTGGCGTCGCGAGTGACAACTCCGAAGGCCACAGCTCCCTTGATCACCATCAGCCCTTGGCGCAGCTGGAATGACGTGGCTCTCGTGGACAAGAAAAGCGGCGAGGGTAACACCTTCCCGGGTCTCTCAACTCCTCTGCCGGTGGAGAAAAATGCCCTACCCGATACCGATCCCGCAGCAAATCAGCTCGTGGCGACTATCGGTGAGGGAGAAGTAAAGGAACCGGCGCTGGAGAAGGCCCAGGGAGGTTGGCGGACTTACGGTCCCAAGGGAAGCAGTGGATTTTTGCACCTGGATTGGATCTCGCCACCCGGAAGCGGCAAGGTCGGATACTCGCGGACGTATATCTACAGCAGTCAGGAACGCGAGGCCACATTTGCCGTTGGAGCCGACTGGTGGATTGTTTTCCGGGTCAATGGCAAAGCTTATATCGATCATAGCAAGGAGCCTCGCCCCAGTAATGCTCCCTATGCCGGAGAGTTCCGTTTTACGGCACCTCTCAAAAAGGGCTGGAATCTATTGGAAGCCAAGGTGGCCTCCGGCGGAACAAGTTTCGGTTTCTGGGCACAGGTCAGCGATCCCGGTGATCTGGTCGTCTCTGCGGCTCCAGAGAAAGCGGAAAATGTTCCGAGTGAAGTCCCGCGGCATCTCTTGCAGGAGCCGGATCTCAAGCCTCAGACTGTGCTTTACAGCCGACCCTTCGAACCTCAGGACGATCCGTATCGGTTCAATCCGTGGTGAGTGTCCTCCATAGGCTGAGCCTTGGACTCGCCATCACAGGTGCATGGTCGATTCTGTCTGCCATTTCTCTGCAGACTCTCGCGGCTAAATCCTTCAGTGACGCTGAGGCACTTTCAAAATTAACCTCCTACGATATCGAGTGGAAGCAACCTGCCCTTCGAGGGTCCATGGATTCCATGCCTATCGGTAATGGAAGCCTGGCGGCCAACGTATGGGTTGAAAGCGGGGGAGATCTGCTGCTTTATCTGGCCAGAGATGATGCCTGGGCCTCCGATGCCGAGGCCTGTGATGGTCTACTGAAGCTCGGGCGGCTTCGTATCCGATTCGGCGAGGAAGCCTTTCCCAATACGGAATTTTCCCAGCGTCTGAGTCTCGAACAAGGTGCTATCGAGATCCTTGGTGTAAATTCCACTCATCGACTCCGGATAAAGGTTTGGGTCGATGCCCTGAAGCCCGTTTTGAGAGTCGAAGTGGAAAGTGACGATCCTCTGCCTCTACGCGTAACTTTCGAATCTCTGCGTACCCCGGAGGAACTGGCCAAGCGACCGCCAGATGGCTACACCCGCTGGAGAGGAAAGTTGCTTCCGGATAAGATTCTTGAAGGGCAGGCGGGTAGCATCTCGTGGATCCAGCAGGTTGATTATCAGCCAAAAAGCGAGGCATCACCAGCTCAAGCTTGTTTTGGAGCACTTGTCCGAGGAACCGACCTCCGCAATGCCTCCCCTCAAAGCCTCATAAGCACTCATCCTGCTCGGCATCATCTCATCGAGGTGATCTCCACCAATGTGCCTGATGGGCAGCAAGAATGGATCAGTGCTATGGAATCCGTGATGAGCGAGGTCAGCGGGGTTCCCGCCGCCGAAGCCTGGGAGTCCCATGTGCAGTGGTGGCGAGCTTTTTGGACACGGAGCTGGATTTTTGTCTCTGGCGATAAGGATGCCGAGGCTGTGACTCAAGCCTACATCCTCCAGCGGTTCATGAATGCCTGCGCCAGTCGGGGAGCCTATCCCGTGAAATTCAATGGATCCCTCTTTACCATGGACTACCAGCTCAAGGGCGCAGTGCGGGACAAGGAGGGTGCAAAAATCCCTTTTGATGTCTTGGTCAATGGAGACTTCCGCCGATGGGGTGAGTACTACTGGTTCCAGAACACCCGGCTGATTTATTGGCCCATGTTGGCCGACGGGGACTTCGATCTCATGCGGCCCTTTTTCCGTATGTACGGCGCGATCCTGGAAGCCAATGCGTCCATCGCTTCCAAGCTGTATGGCTTTGAAAATGCCTCTTACTTCATGGAGACGACTTCACCATGGGGCGGGCTGAAGAAGGTCGATCACGAGATGCCGGGAAGGAATACCCTGCATTACTTCACGTGCTCACTCGAGTATCTCGCCATGGCTCTGGAGTATTGGAGGTACACCCAGGATGAGGCATTCGCGGCCTCGTCTCTCGTTCCAGCCGCTAGGCAGATATTCTCGTTTCTCTTGCAGTTTTATGGTCGAGATGCCGATGGTCGGATTTTGCTCGATCCGCATAATTCCGGGGAAACCTACTTGAAAGTAAGGAATCCCGCGCCTGATGTGGCCGGGCTGCATTGGATCTTGAGTGGACTGCTAGACCTTCCGGGCGAAGTGGCTACGGCCAATGATAAAGCGCATTGGACGGAGTTACTCAAGATGGTCTCTCCAGTCCCGGTGGGAGACAAAAATGGTCAGCGCGTGATTCTTCCAGCGGAAGACCTCCGCGGCGGGCAGCGAGCCAACTCTGAAAACCCCGAACTCTATGCCGTGTTCCCGTTCCGCTTGTTCGGCGTCTTTTATGACAATGATCTCGCTCGGCAGACCTATCACCAAAGGGACATCCACCAGACCGGATGCTGGTATCAGGATCCCATCCATGCAGCTTTTGCAGGCCTTGCTCAGGAGGCTCAGGAAGGGGTTGTTTCCGTGGCAAACTCCTCGGATTCCAACTGCCGTTTCCCAGGCTTTCGCGGAATGGGGCATGACTACACGCCGGATATGGATCACTCGGGCGTTTTGATGACCGCTCTCCAAGCCATGATCATGCAAACCAGCGGGAAAGAGATTCTTCTGCTTCCAGCGTGGCCCGCAGGGTGGGATGCCCAGTTTCGGTTGCATGCTCCCTTTTCTACAGTGGTGGAAGGCAATATTTCGGCAGGAATGGCTTCTTCGGTGAGTGTGACCCCTTCTTCGAGAACCTCTGATGTGCGGATATTCCACCCCTGATACTCCGAGACCCAAAGGCCCCCATCGCTCCCTATTTTATCGGAATAAATTACAGCAATATTGTCAGCCTTCCTACGGTTGCCACGGTTAAAAAATAATGCAGACATTAACGAGCCGGTTCCCCAGGTTTTCTCATCGGGAGCCATCCATTTCTTCACACCCGCCAAGATCTCTGCGCACTCCCTTGGTCGAGTGGAAAACGTGTCTGGGCGATGATCCGATCTGGGCCCAGACCGAGTATCTGGACATCGCGTGGAAGCTGGTGCATACACCGCATAACTGGGAGACCTATGAAGGGTATCACGCGGTTTCTCACGGAAATCTCCATGGTACAGCCTGGTATCGGACGAGCTATGAATGGCTTCCGGAGACAAGGGAAGAAAGACTCCATCTGTTCTTTGAGGGCGTAGGCAGCTATGCGACAGTCTTTTGCAACGGCGAGTATGTCGGCGAGCACGCAGGAGGCAGAACGACCTTTACTCTCGACCTTACCAAAGCTGCCCATGCCGGGACCAATATCCTGGCGGTACGAGCTCATCATCCGGAAAAAATCGACGACTTGCCGTTTGTCTGCGGGGGGTGCTGGGGATCGCCGAATACCGAGGGATCACAGCCCTTTGGCATTTTTCGCCCGGTCTGGATCGAGCGCACGGGGCCCATCCGCGTGCAGCCTTTCGGTCTTCATATTCTGACGCCCGGCTTGGATGAAAGTGCTGCCGTGGTCGAAGCGCGCGTGGAAATCTGCAACCCCTCCCACTTGGATCAGCAGGGCGAACTTCTCGTCGAGCTTTTCGATCCGAGTGGAGAATTCCTCCATGCCATCAAAGAAGAGATATCCTTGGCCGCGGAAGAGACGCGTATTCACAGTGATTGCTTCCCCACAGTGTCTCAACCGAAGTTATGGGGTCCCTCTCATCCTCATCTTTACCGGGCCCGCGCAACATTAACCATCAATGGAGTGGTCTCACATGTCGCGGAAACCACCTTTGGGATGCGCTGGTTAAGTTGGCCGCGTATTGAGGAATCTACGGACCTTAAGGAAAAGCCAAGCTTACCGATTTGGAGAGAGCCGTCTTTCGCGGAAGATAACTTGCTGAGTGAAGTCCTTTTTCGCAACGACTCCTCGCCCCTACACCCCAATGGGATTCATGTGCAACTCGATCCGGCAAGTCTGCCGGACTTGGCACAGCTGAGGATCGAGCTACGTTTCGACGCGCATCAGACTGTTCCGTGCAAACTGTTTTGCGAAATTCAGAGCGGTGATGGCACCGTTTTCTTTCATCAGCATCGTGTCGAGTTGAACGCGCAGGAGAGCTTCAGTCATGTCTGGGAAGTTCCGCCGATTCACCATCCGGCACTTTGGAGTTTGGAGCAGCCGAGAGTGCACAGATTGGTTATCGAACTGCAAAGTTCATCAGGAGATCTCTGGCAACGAAACGTCGTTGTGTTCGGTATTCGAGCGACGGAAAAAGACCTGAACCTCGTGAAGGAATCTGCTCCGGATCCGGAGATTCGTACCGTTCCCTCTAGCGATACGGGTCAAGAGCAGATCCTTCGCCTCAACGGCGAGGCGATATTTCTTATGGGAACCTGCGAGTATGAAACCCTGCTCGGCTGCGACCACGCCTTCACGGATGAGCAGATTGCCGCAGAGGTAGCCATGATGAAGTCAGCTGGCTTCAATGCATTCCGCGACGCCCACCATCCGCATAATCTCCGATATTACGACCACTGGGATCGTTCAGGGATCGTTTGCTGGACGCAAATGGGTTCGCATATCTGGTTTGATAACGACCGCTTCCGGTCCAATTACCGTCAATTGGTCGCTGAGTGGGTGCGTGAACGCAGAAACCACCCCAGTGTGATCATGTGGGGGCTTCAAAATGAGTCCATGCTGCCCGAAGACTTTGCTCGCGAGTTGCGTGACCTCATCCGCGATCTGGACCCATCGAGTCCCCTCGACCGTCCAGCTACGACCTGCA